>CESU01004250.1_pt1 | contig 14853 bp, 17 predicted proteins | sample 531141 | NCBI WGS metagenome assembly CESU01 (sample SAMEA2621401, study PRJEB7988) | marine metagenome | isolation source: saline water (ENVO:00002010), including
CGAATGGTGGAGACAATAAAAGCAACGCTAATGATTTTGGTTTTGTTGAATCTATGATTGTTGAGATTTCATTTCAACATAATGTTGATATGGACAGAATTTATGCAGTTGGATACTCCAATGGAGGTATGATGGCATATGGACTAGCAAATTATAAAAGTGACTTAATTGCTGCAGTGGCTTCTGTTTCAGGGAGTATGTTGGATTGTGCAGGCCCTGTAAGCCACCCAATGCCTGTAATACATCTTCATGGAACCTCAGATGACACAATACCCTATACTGGAAGCAGTGAATGGGGTTCTGTTCAAAGCACTTTAGAGCATTGGATTACTTTTAATAATACTAATTTAAACCCAAATGTAAGTAGTGACACTAGTGGAGGAATGACAATAGAACATTATAGTTACGATGAAGGGGATAGCTCGGTATCAGTTGAGCATTACAAATATATTGGAGGAGAGCATGTTTGGTTTAGCGCAAGTTATGAAGGTAAGAGTACATCTGAATTAGTTTGGGACTTTGTTTCTAGCTATGACATTAATGGATTACGATAATTAAAAATAATCTAAGAATTAACTAATAATTATAGTTTCAAAACTAAGTTAGGGTCTGGACAATTATTGCAATAAAATTCAATATCAGCCTGTGAAGATACACCTGGGTAATCACCCTTGTAATGTTGCATATCTTTTATAATTTGAAAGTGTAAATGTGATGCGTAATCACCATTAATTTTGCTATTACCTAAAAATCCAATAACCTGACCTTTAAGTATTTGAGTGTTTTTACATAAACTTTTAATTGATAACCTAGACAGATGACCGTAAAGAGTGTAAAAAACAACATCTTTTATAGAATGCTTTAGAACTACCGTAGGCCCATAATCACCAAAATTTATATTATCTGAAAAACTATGTATCACACCATCAAAAGCGGCTAAAACAGCGGTTTCTTCATCACACCATAAATCTACCCCTAAGTGAATATTCCGTGATTTTAAAGAACTAGTTTGGTAAAAATAATCACTTCTGTCATACAAAGCACGACGCTCCAAGTACCCCCCATGGGCTATTAATTTTTGACAGTTTCTAAGGTAGGAGGCTATGTAGTTGGCCCAAGAAGCGGAACATTGCAAGTCAAATTTTTCCAAATCTTTATTTCTCACTGACAAATCTATAGGAGTATAAGCACTAAAATCCACCTCAGGAGCAATAACTTTAATTGACTCTTCTGACAACCCCATTAAAAATTTTTCAAAATCCATTGAAATAAAATATGACTTAAAGATACGTACATTCAAAAAAACATTCCCAGTATAAAAAATTAGATTAAATTAGTACCAACAATTTTGCTGTGAATAACAATCTATCTAATAAAGCTGCATTTCGAGAACACAAAGGAGTTCCCGAACAAGAATCTACGAATAAAAATGCGATTTCTAAATTAAAAAGAAAACGGCGGGATCAGCCCTCAGTTGAAAAATTACTTAAAGGTATTTTAGAAAGCAATACCACCGCATTAAGTAGAGGCATCACTTTGATTGAAAGTCAGAATATATCCCACCAAACAAAAGCAAATAACTTAATTCAAAACTGCTTAGAACACACAAAGCCTTCTATACGAGTTGGCATTACTGGAGTGCCAGGGGTTGGAAAAAGTACTTATATCGAATCCTTAGGTGCCTACTTAACCTCGCTAGGTAGTAAAGTAGCTGTTTTAGCTGTAGATCCCAGTAGCAGTCTAAGTAAGGGTAGTATTTTAGGTGATAAAACTCGAATGGACTCCTTGGTAAGGAACCCAAATGCTTTTATTAGACCATCAGCAGCAGGAGAATCTTTAGGAGGCGTAGCACGACACACACGAGAATCAATTACACTTTGCGAAGCCGCTGGGTATGATGTAATTTTAATTGAAACCGTAGGAGTTGGACAAAGTGAAACAGCCGTTCACAGTATGGTTGACTTTTTCCTACTCCTTAAACTAGCTGGCGCAGGCGATGAACTACAAGGAATTAAACGAGGAATCATAGAGATGGCTGATGCAATTATTATTAACAAAGCAGACGGAAATAATAAAAATGCCGCCAAATTATCGATGTTGGAATTTAAAAGAGCCCTTCACCTCTACCCAGCCAAAGCCTCTAACTGGACACCAAAAGTAATTATGTGCAGTTCACTCGAATCCAAGGGAATCGAAGAAAGCTGGACTTTGATTAAAGACTATGTGAGTCTGGCGAAATCAGAAGGGTATTTAACCCAAAAACGGCAGGAACAAAACATATTTTGGCTAATTCAATCTATTGAAAATCAACTAAAAGACCAGTTCTTCAAAAATGACGAAATTATCAAAGAGATGGAGTCTCAAATCATATTAATTAAAAACAATAAGCGCTCCCCTTTTGCAGCAGCTAAATACCTACTCAACTTACAGAAAACGCATTCTTAAAGCTTGAAAAACTCTGTAGAACAAATATCCTGATAATACTCCAAAGCTAAGACCACATAAAATATCTAAGGGATAATGCAATCCTAAGTAAATACGGCTATAGGCAACGGTAATACTCCATATAATCAATAGATAGATTAGTTTTTTGTGTGTGCGACGAAGCATCAAACCCACGAAAATAGATGTTGCCATTGAATTTGAAGAGTGTCCAGAGAAAAACCCAAAGCCCCAACAACTATCTTGTCTTATAAACTCTAACACTCCTACCTGTGCGCAGGGACGAAGACGTTCAAAAGTAAATTTAAACAGATTAGTAATTTGATCTGTAAAAATAATCATAAATATAATTGAAATCAATAGAAAAAACACCCCCTTTTTACTTAACGACTTACACATAAAGTAAAGCAAAACCAAGTACATTGGAATAAAGGTGCGTTTATTTGTAACTAATAACCAAAAGCCGTCCCAAGTCGGAGACCCCAAGTTATTTAGAAATATTAGAAATGACTTATCAAATTCTATGAGTTGATCTAGCATGATTAATTATCGTATGTAGAGACTTCTTTGTCATAAAATTCAGTAGCTTCTTTAATGGCTGTCTCTGTTTCTAAAATAAGCTCTTCTTCGTCTTGAGTGTCAAAATCCTCTAACCATTCCAACTCGTCTGTTTGTAAATTGATAATAAAACGAGGAAAGTCTGTATGAATCACAAATATAGCTTCAGGAAAGTCTGTATTATCTCCAAGAATAAATTTTGGTAACTTCATAATTAATTACTTTTATTAGCTTGAATCAATCGATTCGTTAAATAAATAAATCTAAGATATAAAAAAATGGAGGCCGATGCTAATCCTACCAAAAGACCAATCCAAATACCAGGGCTGCCATAAGCCGTTTCTTTTCCAAGAAAATAACTAGTAGGGAATCCAATCATCCAATAGGCTATAAAAGTTAGAAGCGTTGGTATCTTTACATCTTGCAAACCCCTAAGAGCGCCTAAAAAAACAACCTGAATACTATCACTAATTTGAAACAAGGCGGCTACAATTAGTAATTTTGAAGCAATTGCCACTACTTCTTGATTATCTAAATAATTGTTTACATCTTCTAAATCTAGGTAAAGGGCTGGTAAAATATCATGAAAAATCAAAAAGAGAAGCGCAAAAAGAGATGCAAACATAATACCCATTAGAAATATAGACTTTGCTATACGCTGAAGCTCAACATAATTTTTCAACCCCTTTTGATTACCAACACGAATCATCGCTGTTACACTTAATCCCATTGCGATCATAAATGTCATTGAAGATAAATTAAGTGCAATTTGGTTTGCTGCTTGTGCATTTTTACCCAAAAGCCCACTAAGCCAAATAGCAGATGTGAAAATAGCAACTTCAAAAAACATTTGCATTGCGCTAGGCAATCCCAAATTAGTTATTTTTTTAAGCATCTTACTTTCTAAAACAAACAACTTAATATTACTAACAAAGGCAGATGCTTTTCTATCATTTTTAAGAAGAACCCATATAATAACAATCATAGTAACTCGCGACACTAACGTACCCACCCCAGCCCCAACGATTCCCATCTTAGGAAAACCAAATTTACCAAAAATCAAAAGGTAATTAAAACCTATATTTATTAGGTTGCTGACTATAGTTGCATACATCGCATGCTTAGTCAATGAAAGCCCGTCACTAAATTGCTTAAATCCTTGAAATATAATCAGAGGGATTAAAGAAATTGCTATAATATCTAAGTAAGGCATTGTTAAAAGCACCACTTCTTCGGGTTGCTCCATCATGTACATGAGTGGTTTAGCTAATAGAATTATTCCAAAAAGAAAAAGACTTAAAACCGTACATAAAAACAAACCATGCTTAAACGCAGATTTTCCTTTTTTGAAGTTATTTTCAGAATCCGCTTCGGCAATCAATGGGGTAATAGCAGTAGAAAAACCTATACCTAATGACATAGCTACAAAGAAAAAGCTATTACCAAGCGATACTGCTGCCAATTGTGCAGACCCTAGTTGTCCCACCATAATATTATCCACTAAACCAACAAAAGTATGTCCCAACATCCCCATAATAACAGGAGCTGACAACTTCCAATTGTAGCGAAATTCTTTTGTTAGGTGTGCAACCATTTGTAAAATAAAGTGTTAAAAAAAGCAGCTTAAAGCTGCTTTTTTCTATTCCTCTTCATCAGAACCAAGCTTCTCGTTTTTAAAATCGAGAAGCTTGTGAAGATTTAATAAATTATACCAATTCAATATCTTTTTAATGTCACTAGCATAGACACGATCCTCATCGTAATCAGACAGCACAGAGAAAAAATAGGCTTCTAAATCGTCTTTAGAAGCTTTAGGACTTGTGCTTGTTTGCTCGCCATTTTCTTTCTCATAAATCTTATAGAAAACAGTTTTTAAGGGCACTTCTTCACTGAGTGTGTATATTGCAATTTCACTCAGCAAACTCACGTTACTACTAATAATAACTGAAATACGTTTTTGATCTAATAAAGATTCTGCAATAAAGCCACCTCGAGATTGTGTTACTAATTTATATAAGCCTGGTTTTTTTGAAATGGCTAAAATTTTATCTAATTCCATTAATTAAGTTATGTTATTGATTTAAGATCTTTTTTTTGACATATTTGGAAAACGCATTCGATAATCGACACTAGTTTTTCCTTTGGATATATTAATTAATTTACCCTTAAGAAGGCGCTTTTTGAGGGATGACACTTTATCGGTAAACAAAATTCCTTCAATATGATCATATTCATGCTGAATCACCCTAGCAATTAAGCCAACAAATGTTTCTTTGTGGTTCTCAAAATTTTCGTCTTGATATTCTACTACTATAACTGGCTTTCTCAACACTTCTTCACGAACATTTGGTATGCTTAAACACCCTTCATTAAAGGACCATTCCTCTCCTGATTCTTCAATAATTTTAGCATTAATAAATGTTCTTCTAAAACCCTTTAATATTTTTCGATCTTCAATAGAAAATTCCTCATCATCTGCAAAAGGGGATGTATCTACAAGAAATAAACGAATTGAAAGTCCAACTTGTGGAGCTGCTAATCCAACTCCAAAAGCACCATACATAGTCTCGTACATATTGGAAATGGTTTCATCTAATTTTGGAGTGCCTTTGGAAATCTCAGAAGCTCTCTTCTTAAGAACAGAATCTCCATAGGCTACAATTGGTAAAATCATGCTTTTGTTAATAAGGGGTCAAAAATACAATTCTTTGGTTTTATAAAATAATACTTCTAGAATTATTTATTATGAAGATAGGATTGAAGAATAAGCGTTGCACTAATTTCATCTACAAGCGCCTTGTTTTTACGTTGTTTTCTAGTAAGACCACTATCAATCATTGTCTGGAAAGCCATTTTTGAAGTAAAGCGTTCATCGACCCTTTTGATGGGTATGTTAGGGAGTTCTTTAGATAGTGTTTTAATGAATTTCAAAATTAATGGCTCACTTTCTGAAAGCTCATTATTCATTTGTTTTGGCAATCCTATTAGAATTAGTTCAACTGTTTCTTTAGCAGAATAAGATTTTAAAAAATCAATTAAGGTTTTGGAGTCTACAGTAGTTAATCCTGATGCTATAATTTGCATCTCGTCTGTAACGGCTATTCCCGTCCGCTTACTACCATAATCAATTGCCAGGAGACGTCCCATATACTGCTAAAATAAGAATTTTAAACGGATCTACCTACGCTTAAAATAGAGCCGCTAAATTGCAAAAAAAACTAATTATTTAATGATATTTTTTTATTAAGGTTATATTTGTGAAAAAGACACAATGACTAATTTGAGAACACTTATTGAATCTGCATGGGATGACAGAACTCTTCTGCAGGAAAATATAACAAAAAAGGCGATTCGATCAATAATAGATTTATTAGACAAAGGTGAGCTCCGAGTTGCAGAACCAACCCCCAAAGGATGGAAAGTTAATGAATGGATTAAAAAAGCAGTGGTGATGTACTTTCCAATTCAAACTATGAAATCAATTGAGGTTGGTCCTTTTGAATTTCATGATAAAATCCCTTTAAAAAAAGGATATGCCGAAAAAGGTGTTCGAGTTGTTCCTCAAGCAGTAGCGCGCCATGGTGCCTACATTTCAAAAGGTACCATTTTAATGCCTAGCTATGTTAATATCGGAGCATATGTAGATGAAGGAACTATGGTGGACACTTGGGCAACAGTAGGAAGTTGTGCTCAAATTGGAAAAAATGTTCACCTTTCTGGAGGAGTTGGAATTGGAGGTGTTTTAGAACCATTGCAAGCAGCTCCTGTTGTTATTGAAGATAATGCTTTTATAGGCTCTCGCTGTATAGTAGTTGAAGGTGTTCGTGTCGAGACTGAAGCAGTATTAGGCGCAGGGGTTATTCTAACAATGAGTACAAAAATAATTGATATTACTGGAGAAGAACCAAAAGAGTTTAAAGGCATTGTACCTGCACGTTCAGTCGTTATTCCTGGTAGTTATGCTAAAGAATTTCCTTCTGGTTCATTTAACGTGCCTTGTGCACTAATTATTGGAAAACGAAAAGAAAGTACTAATAAAAAAACATCGTTAAACGATGCATTGAGAACACATAATGTAGCAGTATAGTCCATTTTAAAGCTACCACCTGTATTCAACAAAACCTTCATTAATATGGGTAATAAATTACGAAAACTCTGCTTAAGGTTTCTTAGAAAAATAAAATATTTACCTCCGAAATTGTATGCTCATTTTCTTTATGAACATTATACAGGGAAAAGGCTTAATTTATATAAACCTGAAGAATTTAATGAAAAGATCCAGTGGTATAAAGTCTTTTATCATCCCAAAATTATAAATAAATTAGTTGACAAATTCGCAGTCAGAGATTATGTTGAAGAAAAAATTGGTGTTGAATATTTAAATGAAATTTTTGGAGTATATGACACTCCAGAAGAAGTATCTTTTAAAGATTTACCAAATCAATTTGTGATTAAAGCTACCCACTCTAGTGGACATAATTTAATTGTAACGGATAAAAATAAGTTGAATACAAATACTACCTTTAAGCTATTTAAAAAGTGGCTGGGCACGAATCAATTTTATAGAACCGGTCAAGAATGGGCTTACAAAGATGTAAAACCTCGCTTAATAGCAGAAAAGTATTTAAAAGAAGATCATAGCTCATCTCTTATAGACTATAAGTTTTATTGCTTCGATGGCGTGGCTAAGTTTTTAGAAGTTCACCTTGACAGAGCCGACCATCATAAAAGAGGTTTTTTTGACTTAAACTTCAAACCTTTGCCTTTTCGCTATGTCACAATAGAAAAAAGCATTACAAATGAAATTAAAAAACCTTCTAATCTTTCAGAAATGAAGAGATTATCTGAAATATTAAGTGATAAATTACCCTTCGTGAGAGTAGATTTTTATTCCATTAAAGGAAAAAGTATTTTTGGTGAAATGACTTTTTACCCATCTGATGGAAGAAAAGATTTTATCCCTAATGAATATAATAAAATCATTGGGGATTATATGAATCTTCCTAAACTGAAAAAAGGGCAAAAATCAATAACAGAATATTAGGCTATGAAACAAGAAACCAACTCTCATTCAATTGACGCAGTGATCTTATGGGTTAACGGAAATGAGTATAGACATAAAGAGAAAATATCAAAATATGTTGAGGATAAAAATGAGATTTCTTCAATAAAATTTAGAACAAGGTTTGATCAAGTTAATGAAATAAAATTTACTATAGATTCGATACTGAAATTCGCTCAATACATTGAGAATATATACATTATTACAGATGAACAAACTCCTAATTTTTTAGAAAAAAGTAAAACAAAAGACTGTTATAGAAATGTTTCAATTGTTGATCATAAGGTAATTTTTGAAGGCTATGAAAAGTTTCTTCCTGTTTTTAACTGCAGGCCAATTGAAACCTGTATCCACAGAATTCCAGGGCTAGCCGAGCATTTTATATATTTCAATGATGATTTTTTTCTCATTAATCCAACTAAACCTAGTGATTTTTTTATAAACACTTTCCCGGTTCTTAGAGGGAAATGGCTAAGTTTTGATAGAGATATTTTTTACAAAAAATTCAAAAAAACAAAAGCTAGTCACAAAAGAGCCCAGCAAAAAGCGGCGGAAATGATTGGAATGAATCAGTATTATAACTTTAAACATACTCCTCACCCACTTAGAAAATCAACATTTGAAACTTATTTCAAAAACAACTCTGAAGATTTTACAGATAATATTAAGTATAAATTTCGTAACGAAAATCAGTATACCCCGCAAGGCTTAGCTAACCATATTGAAATAAAAAATAAAACATGTGTACTTAAAAAAGAATTAGAACTTATCTATTTTAGATCATACAGAAAACCCTTTTTATGGTATAAGTTTCAAATGAATTTAAGAACAAAAAGAAAAAAGTTTTTAGGACTCCAAAGTCTTGATCAATGTACATCAAAAAAGTTAATTTTTATAACTAAGTGGCTTGAGAATCGTTTAAAATAATTACTAGAAAGACAACCTTTAATTTGTTATTATTTTTTCCAAAATAATAGACGTTTTTTGATCATTTTCTTTTTATGGTATTTATACTGAAAATCACAAGTGCTTTTCCACATAATATCAAAAATATAATCATAGGGTTTACCTGTACATTTTGAATATTCATCACTCATAACCTCTATTAAAGACTGATGAGTAGTTAATTTAGCAAAATTAGCTACACGCTTCTCAAAAGTAATGTCCATAAATTCCATTCGGTTTAGATCGACAAGATAGAAGTCATAATTAGATCCATTTTTTACTATTAGAGTATTTCCAGGAGAATGATCTAAGAAATTAATATGGTTTTGATGTAAATTATAAGTAAATCTAGTAAAAGCTCTTAAAATAATTTCATGATGGGGGTGTTTCAAATTTGTAGTCAGTTCTCTAAAAGTGAGATCATAGTCCAAGTGCTCACTTATGTAATAACTTTTCCCAAATAAACCAAGTCTAGAAGATTCATAATAAGCAATGGGAGTTGGGGATTTAATCCCTAAAGACCCTAAATATTTAGCAAATTCATAGGATCTTCTAGCTTTACTTTTTCTTAAGGTTCCATAAATTAAGCGATTTATGATTACAGGTACTTTAAAGGCTTTAATATTAACCTTGACCCCACTTAAATCAAATAATTTAATGGTGTTTCTAGAAGGCTCACCAAACTGTTTTCCTCTAAGATGAAATTCATAAATAAATTGATCAAGTTTACTTTGGTATTTGTGAAAATTAGTAGATATAACTTTATTCATAATGAAATTAAATCAATTTGAGGAATCATTATTAATAATTCCAAAATCTGTCCAAATTTTAGACTCCTTTTTTGTGATAGCTCTGATAGATAAATTTCGATCAATTGACTTTTTAGTTTTATAGCCTCTAGGATGATCTAAATGAACACAAATAGAGCTGTATCTTATTTGCTTACTTTTCAAACCATAATTAAACAAACGCTCACCAAGCTCTCTATCTTGACCTCCATATTGCATCCGCTCGTCAAAACCATTAATCGCAATGATATCTTTTTTCCAACCTGATGCATTATGTCCATTCCAGCTAGCATTTGTAGGAGTAATATTGTTTAAAAACCACTCTTTGAATCCAGATGCAGTTAATTTATTGTTTTTAAATGACGATTTTAAACCATTCTCTTTTAACCATTTTAGATTAAAACAGTTCCCTTTGTAAATATCAATAATGCTCATCAATTTTGATATATTCATAGGCAACATAAAATAACCACCAGATAAAAAGAAACCTTCTTCTCTATATTTTACATGAACATCAACAAAATCAGCTCTAGGAATACAATCCCCATCAGACATAATAATATATCTTGTATTGCATCGATCTATAGCTCTATTTAAGATTCTAGACTTCTGAAAGCCATTATCTTCGTGCCAAACATGAATAATTGAATAAAACACTTCCTTTTGAACTTTTTTTATAAGCTTTAAGGTTTCTTCATCAGAGCCATCATCTGCAATAATAATTTCAAATGATTTATAAGTTTGATTATTATAACCATGTAGAACTTTTTCTAACCATAGAGTAGAATTATATGTGCTTATGATTATTGAAGTATCTATAGGATTCATAGTAAACAAATGTAAAGTTTTTTTATAATGTTAAGACGCAAAATTAAACCAAAAATTTAACCATAATTACCCCATGTCGTAAATAAATCTTCATTCGTAAAATTATTTTTAGCATGTTTTAAATTTTAATATAAACAAATGAATAATAATATCTTTCTAATTGACTTTATTATAAATTGGTGTTTTTAGCCTCAATCCAACGGGACAAGTATTTAGTACTTTGAAATTGATGATAACCAAGTAACTGTCCAATAAAATTATTAGAACGATGAGATTGAATAGTTGATTTAAGTAAAGAAATACGTTTTTTTAATTTTAAATGATGTTCTTCTTGGTTATATCTACTTTTAATAATTGAATATCCATTACTTTGATATTCACTCCATAAGGGCTTTTGTGTGTACAGATCAATACATTTTTCTACAAATAAGCCAACTTCATTTTCAATGATTCCATTTGGTTGTTCAGACCCAAACATACCTTCAGCTGCTATTGTCGACATCGCACTAGGGGTTCCACATTGCATCGCTTGAATTAACTTACCTTTAAGTCCCGCGCCAAAACGCAATGGCGCCAAAAGCACTCTAGCAGAATTAACAACTTTAAAAGAATCTTCAACATATCCATGAAATATAAAACCATCTTTTTTATTATTCAACGATCTAATTTCTTGAGTTTCATAAGCACCATAAATGTGAAGATTTACTTTAGGCAGGTGTGATTTAATTAAAGGCCATATATCATTCTTTAAGTGATATACGGCATCTAAGTTAGGCGGATGGAGAAAATTTCCTATTGACACAAAATCGGTTCGTTCTTCAAATGATTTGTGCTGCAGGTTATATGAATTATCATTGAAATCTAACATAAAAGGCAAATACAATAAAAGAGCACAATCTATCTTAAATGTATCTATTAGTATTCCAAACTCAATTTCTGATATAATCAAAGAAAGATCACTTCTATATATACTTGCAATTTCACGTTTGGCTATATCGCTTGATGAAAAATCATCTAAAGAAAAAGAAGAATAAATTTGAGCTTTCTGTCTAGTTTTTCTCAGGAAATGTAAGTCTTCAGTGTCTAGAACTCTTATGGCATTAGGACAATTTTCAGCAATTCGCCAACCAAATTGTTCTTCCGTCATAAAACGATCAAAAAGAACAACTTCTGGATTTAATTCTCTCGCAAAATCATCAAAACTAGAATCATTTAACAAGATCTCAACCACTTGAACATTTACAGATTCTAAGTCAATTGCGTGTTGTGATTTCTTACATGAAGTGGCAAATAAAACAGTATAATTTTGATTTTTAAAAAAATTTATTAGTTGAAGCATTCGTGTTCCTGCCGCAGATGAGTTCGGTTCAGGATAAACAAAACCGATTATAAGTAAAGTCGATTTCATATATTGTATATCAGCATTCATCTTAACTGTTAGAAATATAATTTCCAACTATTCCGTAAGCAAATATCTTTGTGTTTAGTTTATTAGTAGGCCATGATTCGCTTTGGCTTTTATCAAGATCAAAGAAATCAGCAATTACAAACAAAAGTATTAAAACTGACATAATTTTGTTCATAACGGTAATCTAAATTAAGGTTAATTATCAAAGATAATGAAAATTGGAAACAATAAATTATTGATAATCAAACGGGCTCATTAAAACTTCTAAATAAGAAAACTTATCTTAGATTGAAAATACGTATCTTTGTGGATTAAAATTTTTACAAATTATGGCTTTGTTTATGCTAAATGCAATATCACCTATTGATGGTAGATACAGATCAAAAGTTGAATCTCTTGCTGACTTTTTCTCAGAAGAAGCACTTATCAAATATCGAGTTCTGGTTGAAATTGAGTATTTCATTGCACTCTGTGAGATTCCTCTACCTCAATTAAAAGGGTTTGACAATTCACTTTTTGAACAGTTAAGAGCAATTTATAATGATTTTTCAACTAAAGATGCTCAAGAAATTAAAGATATAGAAAGTATTACTAACCACGATGTAAAAGCTGTTGAGTATTTTGTCAAGGGTAAATTTGATAAACTTAGAATTTCTGAATATAAAGAATTTATACATTTCGGATTGACATCACAGGACATCAATAACACCGCAATTCCGCTAAGCATAAAAGAGGCTATCATAGCTGTATATATTCCAGAGTACAATGCTTTGATCGAATATTTAAAAGTGTTAGTAGATGAATGGTCTGAAATTCCATTATTAGCCAGAACCCATGGTCAACCTGCCTCACCTACCCGCTTAGGTAAAGAAATTAAAGTTTTTGTAACACGCCTAGAAGCCCAGTTTGCAACGATAAATTCAATTCCTAATGCTGCTAAATTTGGTGGTGCTACAGGAAATTTTAATGCACACAAAGTGGCATATCCAGAAATAGACTGGCAGTCATTTGCTAACAATTTTTTAATAGACAAACTTGGCCTGCACCACTCGTTCCCAACTACACAGATTGAGCATTATGATCATATGGCTGGACTGTTTGATGCTCTCAAACGCATCAACAATATTGTGATTGATTTAGATCGTGATTTCTGGACCTATGTATCGATGGATTATTTTAAACAGAAAATTAAAAAGGGAGAAGTCGGAAGTTCTGCTATGCCACATAAAGTTAATCCAATTGATTTTGAAAACAGTGAAGGAAATTTAGGCATTGCTAATGCACTATTTGAGCATCTATCTGCTAAACTACCCATATCAAGATTACAACGCGACTTGACAGATAGTACTGTTCTAAGAAACGTAGGCGTTCCATTTGCCCATACTATAATTGCATTTAAATCTGCCCAAAAAGGCTTGAAAAAACTTCTTTTAAATCAGGTTAAAATAAATGAAGATTTAGATAAAAACTGGGCGGTTGTTGCCGAGGCTATACAAACTATATTAAGGCGTGAAGGCTACTTTAATCCTTATGAAACGCTTAAAGGCTTGACACGAACAAACGAAGGAATAACCCGAAAATCTATTTCAAATTTTATAGAAACTTTGGAAATTAGTGATTCGATTAAGCTAGAGCTAAAAGCTATTACACCATCAAACTATACTGGTATATAATAGTTCTCAATTAAGACATAATTAAATATATTTTTCGTTTACTCCTAGTTTACATTTTTCAATAAATCTCCTCCAGTGATATTAAGTTTAGTCATTAATTTTGAGACTTCACGTAGATTAATATTTCCTTTAAGTGACAAAAGAACGGTTTCAATTTCAAGTTGTTTTCCGTTTATTAAAAGACTGTCTTGTGAAGTTGATTTCGTAAAACCAATAAATAACATTAAAAGCTCTTTAACATTGTTATCGTCACTACCTTCAAGAATATAAAATTTTATATTGCTATCGCCATCCTTGATTATCATTAGTTCTTCTAGATCAGAAGTACTAATATAATCTGCTACATCATTTTTCATTATCAAAGTAATATCGGGACTTGAAGATGAATAAACAGTTAGGCTTTCTAACATTCCAGCCTGGCCAATAAATGCTTCTGATTCAGGATCATTTATTTCAATATCCGACAACATCTTAAACATCCTTTGGTTTACAACAACAGAAGTAACTTCATCCATATCGTTGTATTTATCAAAAACACTTTGAGATGACATTCCAAAAGATAATAAAACTGAGATAAGTAGTAATAATTGTTTTTTCATTTTATTTTTGTAATAATTAGTTTAATTTAGACACTTACCCAAAGCTATAAAAATATAGCTTAAAAAAAACACACATGAAATTTTTTATTAAGTATACCATACTAATATTTTTTTTAAGTATCTCATTTAGTTGTTTTGAAGACAATGATGATTCTATTTCGAACAGTTCGGAAATCAAAGATTTTGTATGGAAAGGAATGAATTATGCTTATCTCTACAAAGAAAACGTCACAGATTTAGCAAATAACAGGTTTTCAAATAGCAGTGAATATCAAAGTTATTTAAATGATTTTGAAACTCCAGAAGATCTATTCCAAAGTATTATTTATGATCGTCAGAACGTGGATCGCTTTAGTTGGATTACAAACGACTACATAGCCTTAGAAGAGCAATTTAACGGAGTTACCACAACAAATGGAGCAGAGTTCAACTTTTATTATGTCCCAGGAAGTACAACAAATATTTTTGGAATCATTCGTTTAGTATTGCCAGAAAGTAACGCAAGTAGCAGTTATATTAGTCGAGGTCAGGTTTTTAACAAAATAGATGA
>CESU01011424.1_pt1 | contig 14824 bp, 29 predicted proteins | sample 531141 | NCBI WGS metagenome assembly CESU01 (sample SAMEA2621401, study PRJEB7988) | marine metagenome | isolation source: saline water (ENVO:00002010), including
AATTTTTTATACCTATTTGCAATCGTATGTATCAAAAAGTCATAACTTTTAGCCTTTAGTTTACTATTTGTTCTTTTTAGAAACTATTAGTTTACTTAATCATGATTTATTAAACTATCCATCACAAGCTAAACAATCTTCATTCATAGCATTGTCTGCAATATCTCCACGTAAAACGCTTTCAGTTCTAGTATAGTATAAAGTTTTAACACCTTTTTTCCAAGCATCGAAATGAACTTTGTTCAACCACTTTGGCGTAGCCTCAGATGGAAAAGCAAGATTTAAACTAACTGCTTGATCTACGTACTGTTGTCTTATACCCGCTTGATTAACTAATTCTAATTGATTAATTTCTTTAAACGTTTTAAAAACCTCCTTAGCTGGTATATCGTGCAGTAGAGTAACACCATCAAGATCGTCGACACCCTGAACACTACCTCCGTCAGCCAATATTTTACTCCAAGTTTCATTATTGTTTATTTTTAATTTTCTTAATAGTTTAACTAATGTAGGGTTTTTTCTAATGAAGGTACCTTTAGCTGATTGCTCAGTGAAGACATTCGCTGCCCACGGCTCAATGCCAGGAGAAACATTCCCAGATAACTTACTATTACTGACAGTAGGAGCGATAGCCCTAAGATGAGTATTACGCATACCAGTACCGGTGCACCAAAGAGGTTCCCCATAAATTTCAGCAAGAGACCTGGAAGCTCTCTCACTTTCGATTTTAATTTGAGAAAATATTTTCCTAGTCTCGAACTGAGATAGTAAACCTTCGAAAGGAATACCTTTCTCTTGTAGATATGTATGCCATCCAAGTACTCCCAAACCAATTGCTCTTCCTTTCTGTGCAGATCGAACAGTATTTTCGAATCCTCTAAGACCCTTGGCGCGTTGAATAAATTCCTCCATAACTCCATCAAGAAACCAGATGGCGTCATGTATAATATTAGTGTCTTTCCATTGTTCATATTTTGCTAAATTTAATGAAGATAAACAACATACAAAACTATGTGATTCATCTGTGTGTAATGCTATTTCAGAACATATGTTAGTCATATGAACTTTTAATCCGTTTGTTTTATATGCTTCTGGATTTGCTTTGTTAACATTCCCTTTAAACATGATATACGGCTCTCCAGTTGCTTTTCGTTTTCTAAGAAGTTTACTCCATCTATTTCTAGCGTCCTTATCTCCTTGTTCAATTTTACGCATGAACTTATCGCCAATAATTGCGCACTGATGTAGATTAAGCGATTGTCTGTTAACATCTCCTTTAGGTTCTCTGATCTCCAACCACTCTTCAAAATCGTCGTGTTCAATATTGATATTAACTGAGGCAGCGCCACGTCGAACCGACCCCTGATTGGTAGCAAGGATTGTGCTGTCATAAATTTTGCAAAAGGGTACCACTCCATCTGATGTTCCATTACCTGTAATTTTAGCGCCAGCGGGTCTTATTTGATTAACTCCGATACCAACTCCACCGCCGTGCTTAGCGAGTAGCATCATCTCTAAATTCTTTTGCCCTATATCTTGTATTGAATCTGCTACATCAATACCGAAGCAACTAATAGGCAGACCACGGTCAGTCCCAGTATTACTAAGTACAGGAGATGCCAAACATAACCAACCATTCCAAATATATTCGAAAAACTTTTCAGCCATTTCTGGTTTGTACAACCTACGAGCAACCGTTTTAGCAACGCGCATGTAAGCGTCACGAGGAGTTTCATCTTGCAGTAAATATCCACCAGATATTGTTTTTTTGTATACGTCTGTATCACCCCACGCAGGGTAATCTTCTCCTTTTTTCCATTCATTATTCCAACACATTTAATATTATTTTTTTATTATTTATTATATTTTCCTATTGCACCACACCATTCGCACGTGCTTTCATTATCTTTAACTCTAATACACTTGCTTTTATAGGGTGTGCAGAATTTTTTAAAACTTAAATAATATAGAATTTTTTCTTTCCAAGAACCATTGACTAAGTAGCCATTTTTTATTGACTGTTTGATTCTTATTGCAATTTCTTTAATCCAAGAGTTTTTATATTCATTGCCCCACATTATGTTAAATATAGTATTATGTAAGCTATTGCTACGTTTAAATTTACCGCAACTAAGTTCCATTGTTTAGCCACAAACACTTGAGGTATTGATATTACACCTGCAATAACATATGTAACCATTCCTACTTTATCAGGCAATAAATGAGGACTCATCATCATAAATGAAGTCCCCATATATCCTAGCCTACTCGATAATCTTTCTACTGGCGTCAGCTTCTTTTGCCTTACCAGATTCTGCAACCATTTTTTCTTTAAGTTTTTCGATAGCTTGTTCATAGCCTTCCATATTTTTAATTGTTTCTAATGTACCTACTGACAACTGAGTTATCTGCTGCATTTCAATCATAAGTTTTTGAGCTACTTTTCCAAGCGTCTCAACTTTGTTTTGCATTTCTATTAATTTACTTTCTTTCATCTCTTTTATATAAATAATTATTTAAGTATTTATTTGTTACGCTACTTTTACCAAATATCTTCAAAGTCTTCGCCCTCGTTAGCCTTTGAATAATCCGTCGGCCTGATTGCGAAAAAATCAGTATGAGTGACCCCCCCGGTAAGATGATAGAACCAATCAAGATTAGCTGCTGCTTTCTCGTCATACGGGAAGTACGATCCCAAGTCGACATAACCAAGTTCCACAAGTTTTTCATTTGTTCTCTTTTTTATAAATTGTTTTAAATCATTTGCTGATATACCTTCTATATCGCCCATCTCAAACATCTTATCTATATATTTGATTTCTAACTGCACCATGGCTTCAGCTGCCGCAATAACATCAGACCTACATAAACCTAATAACTGATTGTCTTCTTCACACATATGGCGAAATAACTTACAGCCCATTTTGCTGTGTAAAGATTCATCTCTTACTGACCATTTCATTTGTTGCCCAATACCCTTAAGCAAGTTTCTAAGTTGAAAAGAATATAATACAGCAAAAGCAGAATAAAGACTAACACCTTCAGCGAAAGCAGAGAATACAGCAAGCGACTTAGCGATGCCAATTTTTTGATCACCTTTATAAGCAACAAGGTTTTCAAATCTTTTAGCCGTAGCAGGCTCGTGTAAAAATGCTTCATAATCTTCTAGTTTTAATGTTTCGTTTAAATAGCTATAAGCAACTGCGTGTATAGTTTCTTGCGAACCAAACATCATTGCCATCTGCTGTATTTCATGTTTAGGAAACCAACCAACAACATTTTGTGTCCAGTAATCTGACACTGCGCATTCTGTTTGAGCAAAACCTAATAGTATATTACCTACTAAGTTTTTTTCTTTTTCATCTAATTTTTCTTTCCAATCTTTAATGTCGCTTTGCATTGATATTTCAGTGTGTAACCAAAATGCTTGCGCTTGTTTTAACCAGCCTTCAGTGTAGTACTCAGGGTACTCAAAGGGCTTGTATGCTATTCTTTCATCGAATAATCCCATATTACTGTATCATAAATTTAATAGTTGATAATTCATTTTCCCAGGCACGTATATACGCTACCATATCTTTTTTTGTAGTTTTGATAGTAGCTGTTTTCATTTCCTCCAAAACATTGTTTAAGAATAAGTTTATAATCTCAAACTTCATTCTAGCTTCATCATCCATATATATAAAAAGCTATATCTATAAACGGCAAGTATAGTACGTGAATATTTCTATCCTCTTGCTTATATGTTCTAACCCCAAGAAGTACTCCGGGGTACATTCCAATTTCTATGGTCCATGCTTTTTTATTTTCGTTTTGTTTCTGCATAACATTCTATATTATATCTGTTGTGTAATTGTTTTATATCTGAATATTTAACTTTGCCTTTAGCTTCCCAACTCCATTTAACCCATTTGTCAATTTGTCGTTCAGCGTACTTTTGTTTAGCTATCCTTTTTGTTTCTCTAGGATTAACCGTACTGTCTCGTCGCATTCTTTTTGATTTTGAGGTTTATATAATGTGTGCCCAGGAAACTGGTTAGACACTAATAACTTAAACATTTTCCATCGCATTGGGAAAGATTCGTTAGCTCTACCTTTAGTTTCAATTATAAAATCACTGCCAATAAAATCAGGTGTATATTTAATAGGTAGTATTCTTTTACACCCTCTGTTTTTATAATCACCTTTACCATTGGCTTGTCTTTCATAAACTTCATTATCAAAATGAAAACCACTTAGCAAAACAAACGTTTCTCCTTCGTACTTTGTTTTTATTTTGGCTTTCTTTAAAGCTATATACATATACTTTTCTAAACCAGATGCAAAGTCGATACCATCATATGATACCTTCTTTGCTCTTACTGGTCCACGTTTGCCGCTTTTTCTTTTAAATAACTTCTTCATATTGCGTCTCTATATTTTTTAATAATGCTTCTTGCATTTCATCAGTTGTAGATTCTTTTAACTTTTGCATGTATAGCACAGCATCCATTAGCTCTTCTTGTAAGTGATTCATCCAAGCAAATAGATTAGATTTATCGTCATCTAAAGTAATACCGTACTTTTCAAAACCTATGTCTGATCTTTGAACAAACTTATCAACTACACGTTCAACAACTGGATCTCTAAATTCTATTTCTCTTTTATTCATTATAATGTTTGTTTTACAAATGTTCCGTTAATCATTTTACCTTTGCGATTCGCTATTACTTTATAAGCTGAATCAATACAATCTTCAATAGTTAACTTTTCTAAAGCTGCTAAATTAGTTAATACTACGGCTATATCGCCAATAGCATCGATTATTTCATCTCTATCATTTGTTAATAAAGCTTTAGCTAATTCTCCAGACTCTTCCATTAATTTAATATATTGAGTCTTGCTGTCACCTTTATCATATATACCTTTAGCGTGAGCCCATTGTCTTATTAATTCAAACCTATCGTTTGTGTTATAAGTTTCATTAAATATAGATGAAAAAGCTTTATTGTATATAAACGATCTATTAGTATTAAACATAGATGTTCTTGCGTTAGCTATAATCCACTTTATGGATTCTTTAGTTAATTCAAACTCACCGTGTTCTGTAGACCATTTAACCCCTACGTTATCCATTAAATTACCTTTAAGTTTATTTAATGGGAAGGGGAAAGTACTTGTCTGCTCTGTAGCGTTAATTTTCATTTGATTATTTTTATTGATTAAATTTTTATAAGATTGTCGATCAACCTTGTAGCCATAAGACTTTTGAAGTTCTATTTCCATGTCAGACACATAATTAATGTCATCGCTAGTAAGTAGAACTTCGTATTCGTCTGGTGCATAGCCTTGTTGCTCCGTAACTCTTTTATTAATATTACGTGTAACACCAATTTTCTTACCAGGAATGTGGTAGATTGTATACATATTTATTTTTATTTACCAACACTTAACTCCGCTTTTATAGCAGGCAAAGGATTGTAGTTAGTTAATTTTATTTCACTTGAATCAGGAATGTGTAAGCGATCATTTCCTTTGTAAGGCCAAATGCCTAATCCTAACTCTAGCTTAGGAGACGCAGGTATATTAGGTCTGTTTAAATATACTTTAGCTTGATCTAAATGGTTGTTATATAGATGACAATCACCTAACTGTCCAATTAATTGTCCAGCTTTTAATCCAGCACCTTTAGCTAACAGCTCTAATAATAAACCATACATCGCAATATCATAAGGCAAACCTAAAAATACATCTGCAGAACGTTGTTGCCACATTAAATCCATAACACCGTTGTTGATATAAACTTGAAAAGCGTAATGACAAGGAGGCAAAGCCATATCGTCTAGCTCGTGTGGAGCCCATGCACTAACTATAAGACGTCTAGATTCTGGATTAGTATTGATACCATTCACAATATTTTTGAGTTGATCTACGCCATTAAAATCGCGCCATTGTTTTCCATACACAGGACCTAAAGTTTCATCAGTTCTACCTGAACGTTCGTAGTCTGGTCGCCAATACTTAACACCATTATCTTCTAAGTATTTTAAATCAGTTCTACCTTGCAATATCCAAAGCAATTCGGTTCTTGCTGCATTAAAACTTATTTTCTTACCTGTAAGTATAGGAAAGCCAAGAGCCATATCGTGTTTGATAGTTCTACCAAAAACAGATTTTGTTCCAGTACCTGTTCTATCTTCCTTATCAGTTCCTCCATAAAGTATTCCGGACATTAGTCCTCTATATTCATTTTCTATGTTTATCATAATAGTATTTTGCGTATTCAAATATTTTTGTCCATATTTCAGTTTTGCCATATGTATCAGGACTAGTATTAACTTTATCTTTATTTTTAATAGTTATATACCAGGCTGTATCGTTTTTAGATTTGGGTGCTATTGCTATATCATTTCTAATACACCAACGTTGAGCTTCCCAAAGCTCTTCATCAAATGGCACTTTACCCATGTCGCAAGGCTTTTTTCTTACTCCCATGGCATTGCTTGGCCGTCTAAGTTAACAGGCTCGTGAGGTATAAAGCAACCAGACTTTGGTTCCCATTTGAAATGAGCTTCAGCTCCATTCTCTCCTAAGTTTTGAAACTTAACTTTAAGTACTTTACATTTAACGGTCTTAGCTTCATAATCTCTATGAACTAATAAACCGTGATAGGAAGCATCGTACCATTCACCACCACCTTTAATGTTATACATAGTTGGCTCTTCAATCTTACCATCTTTGTCTTTGTACATTTTAGTTGGATGCGCTACAATAAATACTAATACATCATACTTCTTAGCAAAGATTTCAATCTTACTTAAGTATTCCATAGTGTATCTATTGACATCTTCAGTCTTGCAATCTACGTCTCTAACTTTATTAAATGGATCAATAACTAAACACTTAATACCTTTACGTTTAACTAGTTCTGCAGCTTTCTTTAAAACAGATTCTAAAGTATAACGTTCCATATCTATATGAAAGTAATTAGTATTACAATGATCCGCTATCTGATTCCATCTATCGCCGCCAATATCTTCTCTCGTAGGCATACCTTGCCAAGTCTTACGCATTAATTTATGAGCGTGTAGATAGGTAGGTACATTTTCAGGCGAAGCGAAAGCCGTTTTCCAACCATAGTTTGCGTTATAGCCAACAACCATTTGGTCGACAAAATCACTTTTACCGGAAGAAGGAATACCAGTGACAGTAATAAACTGACCGGTATAAGTTGAAAAAATCTCATCAAAGTTACTAAGCCCAACTTGAAATCCTTTCTTAAAACCATTACGAACAAAGTCAGTGATCTCATCTTCAATGTCTCTGAAAGTTGTAACATTTTCAAGAGGTACTGGTTTTGCTCCTGTAATTCTTTCTGTAAGCTTCTCTGTTCCATGTTTTAATAAGTATTCGTTTGCATCTTTGCAATCATCAAATGTAGTTATATAACACACTTCAGAACCTAGTCTACGTATCAGCTCTGTTTGTAAAGCTTGTCCAGCTTCGTCTGAGTCTACAGCTAGTATAATCTTTTCTTTGTCTTCAAAGTAATCTATACAGCTATCTAAATAATCTAAGTTGTTTGAGTTTAGTGTTGCTCCATTGGGAACTGATATAGCGTTTGTTATACCAGCTTCGTGCAGCGCAAGCACGTCCATTTCCCCTTCAACAATAACACAATATTCAAAACCAATTACACTATCTATATTATAAAATACTTTCTCAGCACCCTTATATAATTTAAAGTTCTTTCTTCCATCTCGGTATTTAACATTAGTTAATTCACCGCCCATAAAATAGTTGAACTTTATTACATTCTCGGTTTTTTGTGTCTGCGGCATCCATTCAGGACCCTCAGTAACTTTTAAATCACTAAGAGTCTGTTTGGAAATACCTCTTGTTTTAAACCAATCTTCAACTTTAGTACCAGGAGCTTTCATAAGAACTTTCTCTGGCTTAACATATACTTTTTCAGCTTTACCTTTACGCTTATAAGTATGTAGTTGAAAACTAGTATTACAATTATGACAAGTACCGAGACCTCGTTCCCAATCATAAGAAGCACATTTTGCTTTTTGATTTTTGGGTTTCCTTGTATGAGAACAAACAGGGCATGTACCCTGCTTATTCCCTTCTTCAAGGCCATGCACATTGAATTCTTCAATCGCAAATCCATTGATCTCTGTTGTCTGCATTTAATTTAATTTAATTTAATTATTCTCCGTCTAAGCACTCGGGACATATATCACAATAATCGAAGTCACACTTAGTCATAACTTCTCCACACATTTCACATTGTTCGCTAGAATGGCAAATCATCAGGTTGTGGAGCTAATGATTGAGCTTGTTGAGGTTGATCTGTTCTAGGGGCAGCAGCTACGTTATCTCCATTGGTCCATACAATTTTTACATTACCAAGATAAGTTTTAGGTGCTTTACCTTCTCTTTCTTCTTTAGTTTGATCAACGATTACTGGTCCTTGATTACCAAACTGATCTACTTCATCGTTTAAAGTAATTGTAATAGGTAGGTACTTACCCTTCTTACCAATAATAACTTTGTCTTTTGGAATTTCACTTAAGTTAATACTTGCTTTAATAATACTTGCCATAATTAGTATGTAGTTAATTGGTTAAACATTCTTGTTAATTGTTTTTTAGTCGCTCCTGTAGTTCTTCTTAAGTTGTCTACAGCTTTTACATGCGTCTGATTTGAGTAGAAATTTTCAGGACTTGTTTTTACTCCTGTTACACTACACGTTCTTCTTGTTGATTTTCTCATAATTTAATTTGATTTGATTTGTTATTAATATTATCGCTTGTTGTTCGTATTCAGTTTGTAAATCATTACAACGTTTTTGTTACTAAGTACTGCGCTGGGTCAAAGTCTTTATTTTTATAAAACAACCTGTATTGTTCTATAGCTTGTTCTACTTTGTCTTTACCTCTTTCTAAAAATTGTGCAGAGCAATCGAATATACCTATATTGCCATTTGTTTTATCAATAGCTAGGAATACCATATCCATATTAAAATACGTTGAATATATATAAGCTTGGCTGTCGTAGTTGTACTCTCTTGCAGAGTAAGAAAACTTATCTAAATTAGATGTTGTTTTTAAATCTACTATTAATTGTTGGGTATTGTTCTTAATATCACCCTTTAATTTCCACCATTCTCCACCCAGTTCTAAAACACCAGGCACTTCGTATTCTACATCAATATCTTGAATTAAGTCTCGGCACACTTTGTTAGCCATTAATTTGTCACGCAGTAAAGCTAGTTCATCAGCTTCTTTTTGTAACAGACACATTTCACCGCCAGATAGTTCTTTATAAACCTTAGAATTTCTAGTAGCAGCTTCTATTATTTTGTATTGCTCTAGCTTATCTGGTTCAAGAACTAATGTATGAAAATAACCACCTTTAATTAAGTTTGGATTACCTACAATAGGTTTTTTAAAACTAAGTGGATCTCTTAATAATGATCTTATGTCTGAATTACTTAAGTACTGTTTTCCAAAATTTCCATAATAATCTTCATCACTATCTAATCTTTTTAGGATTTCTTTTTTTTCTTTACTTGTCATAAGGTTTTTAAAATTGCAGCAGGTATTTCATACTTACCTTTAATAGCATCTAAACTTCCCCCTGCTTTTAAGAAAGCTTTAGCTTTTGTTAACGCTTGACCTTCTAACTTAGGTTTAGCTTTTTCTGCTTTACCGTGATCAGCGTCTTGCGTGTCGTCAATTAGAAATAAATTTCCAAGTGCATACTTTTTTCCGTAACTGGAAGCACTACCAAACTTTTGTGGCATTTGCATACCTTTTTGAAGCAAGTCAATTCCGACAATAGACGTTGCATGTATAGCATCTTTGCCATCTGATACAGTAGCTTTAGATTCTAGAATAGGAAAGTCTTGATTAGACTCTAATAATCTTTCACTAATTGTTACTGATACTCCTAACTCTAATAGAAAGGGTTTTGTTGCTTCAAGGATGTCTTCGGCTGATCTGAAGTTGTATTTACCGAAGGAGTTAAACCTAGACTTTTTAGATTTAAACTTTGTTTGGATAGTCGCTAATTTTTCGTTTATGTTCATTCGTTCTTAATTAAATCGCTTATATATATAATCACATATACAAGCATTGTTTTACAAATATTTTTACTTTAATCTAAAGAAAGTCAAGCACTTGCGTGTGGTCAACAGAGTCAATTAGTTTATTTACTGCTTGCTTTTTAAGCTCTGAAACTCTTACATAACCGCTCGGTCCATTCATATTTAATGCTAATGCTATTTCTTTACCAGATAGCTTTTCGCAATCCAACCCGTAACTAAGTCTTAGTACTTCGTATTCATTTTCGTTTAAATACTTTTTACACAAACCGGTTAGGTACACATTCATCAACGCTATGTTGTAAGGTTCTGATTCATCAGGTATTTGAAACGCAAAATTGTCGTCGTCTTCTTTAACAGGTACATCGATACTTAAAAAGATACTATTGAAAAACATCGCTACTAAAGCTTTATCTTTACCAAGGTCTTTTCTTATCTCATTTAATTTGTACTCAGGTATACGTATATCGCCTCTATTAATATCTATAGCGCGTCTAATAGATCCTTTAATACGTTTAGCTAAGAAAGATTTTATTGTCTTCTCAGGGTCTTTAGATTCAACCACTCTGTTTATATCTAACTTGCCTACTGCTTTAACTAAACCTATAGAACCTTCTTGAATTAAATCATTAATACTTAGCACGCCTGAAGCTTGATCGGAAGTTGAAAACTTTCTAGCTATATTTTCTGTTAGTGGTAAGAATTTTACAATCAATTCATCTTTAGTATACTCGTCCCAGAATTTACCTTCTAGTCTTGCTATTGATTTCTTTACGTCTTCTTTGTATCTTATGTAGTTCTGTATGTTATACTTTTTCATATTTCTCTATATTTCTAAAAGCTTTCGCCATTAAGTTGTCGTCAGCGTAATATATATTGCCTATTTTTGCCATCCACTCGTTAAATTCTTGGTTCATAATTGTTGGTTTAAAAGTTCTTTTTCTTTCTTGAGTTCATTACTCATATTCCTATATATAGTTCTGGTCGAACAACCAAGAACATCCGCTAATTTAATCATTGTTATTTTTTCATTTTCGTGGTTTACTAAAATCATAGCATCGTATATTTCACTGTGTGATATCTTAGTTCTCCCAACCATTGCACCCACTATAGCAAGCTTTTGTCGCATTTCAAGACCGGTAAAATCTTTAAATATTACCTTACGTAATTTATTTGGAGGCGGTGTTTCCAAATCCATTAGTGAAACATCATATATCATGCTTTGCAGTAACTGTTCTGAAACTTTAAAAGTAACAAACCCAGTTTTCTTATTGCATATGTATTTAGATAACGCTTCAAAGCTTTCTTGGTCCATTTGAGGATTCAAGTACCATAACACATACAAATGCCATTTAAGGCTTCTATATGTAGTTATTTTAGCTTTAGAATTAAACAATGTATAACATTGATGTGTACCCTCTTCATAATAATAACCCCATTCAAATGTTTCTGTGGGTTTATCAGTTATAGGATCACGTCTATATATTATTTTGTGACGTTCTAAATAAGATGTATCTCTTGTATAATGCGACATTAGCTTCTTACTATTAAATAATTAACAAGCTATCGTCACACTTCCGTAACCGATGCTTTATTATTTCGGGTTTTTATATTTATTAAAAATAAATATTTACAGGTTATCTATCCTTTTTTGTAGGTTATTTATTCGGTTTTCAATATCTTCTATTAGCTCATATTTTTCAGTCATCATATAAGTTGACCTTATTTTAATAAGATCTGCCATTTCTAGTTCCAGCATTATTCCATTTGAGTTTTCTTCGTTTTCAAATTTCTCATTAAATTCTTTATCCCATTCTTTTTGTTTATCTACTAACTTATCTATAACTCTTACGGCTATTATATCAGCTAGCTTATCCATTTGTTTTTCAGTCATTTATGGTCTTGTTATTAATTGTTCGTTGCTATTTTTTACAGTGTGCTTTTCATTTTCGTAATAATTCCAGTAAGCATCAACACTACATTCGGATTTATATTCATCAGGCATACACTGAGGAGGTTGAGCAAAAGCATCGTTAGGAATACCATTAGGCAAAGTGTATAGCACGTCGCGGCATTTAGCGATGGTTAAATGCTGTTTGCCATAACGTTTAGTATACTCAGCACCTAAAGCCAGCATATGTTCGTATGCCCACATATATGCTTCGGCAGATGATCTAACCCATATAGCTGACGGATGATTTTTATGCGTAGCTTTGTAAGGTATATCAACAGACGTACCGAGTTCGTGATGCGCAGTACATAACAATTGTGCAGTTTCAAGAATCATTTTAACTACATGCTTGTTGTATTGTACTTGAGCAGCTTTTTGTGGGCAGTGTGATAAATAAAATATATTCATATTAGTTTGTAAAGTTAAATTTGTTTTTAATAAATTTGTTAAAGAATTTGCCTTTAGACCTAGCTTCAACTAAACCGCTAAAGGTATAATAAGGTACGCTAACATAGTTATATGTGCCTGAGGGTAAAGTAATTGATAACTTTTTAGTTTCGTAATTGTACACAGCACTAGCTATAGCACTTGAATCGAATTCGTAGATTGCTTTAAAATTGTTGTTCATAATTTGTTTGTTTATTATATTATCAGTTATTGTTCGTGTTCAGTTTGTAAACGTAATTGTTTACTTTTAAATAATTTTGTAAGTATATATGTTTACTTTGTAAATTATTCTTCATAAAAATCTTTTATTGTTTTATGGTGATAACCCATAGCTCTAACTATGTCTAGCCATATCTCATGGAGTTCATCAAGTGTTAAATCAGAATGATCTACTTGTGTAGATATTTTTTTGTTGTAATACTTTAAAGTTATTTTTAATGGTTCTTTGCTCATAATTTATTGTATTAAGTTTATTTAAAGTTAAATATAGAAACTATTAGTTTGTTTAATAGCTTATTTTTAAACTAATGAAATACTAATCCTACTTTGTGATTGTCGCTAAACCACCGTGTAGCCATGAGATCAATAGAGGAACTATCAATATAATCAGCAGATACAAGATCGCTATGACTAGAAAATATTTTGGTATGTCGGTGTTTTCTTTCATTAATTAAATGTTTTTGTTTTCCTGAATCGGAAAAGATTATGTCGTAATTACTTGGCAGTGAAGCTTTTAGCATCATATCAACCATATTGGTGTAACTGTAAAACCGTACGTTCGGATTGTGTATAGCAATCTCGATCCACTTTTTTAGATATGCAGTTGAGTAATAATCACCGCTATCATGGACTCTGACATAATCAGGTTTCTTCTTACGTATTTCAGCGTTCATAGCTTCTACAAAGTTGTCTGTCTTTGTTAGCTGATAACGCTTTTCAAACGCAGGTTTTACGTTACTCCAGATGTAGGCTCCTTTCTTGGCATAACAGAACTTAACACAACTGTCAGCCATGGGGCACGTCAGTTTCCCGCTAGCAGATTTGTAGGCAGGAATACCGAAGTTAAAGACCCGGAGCCCGAGTTCTTTCGATGTTTTTTTTAATTTAGAGTTTTGTGTAAGTAAATTCATTTTATAGTTCTTTATTTTTTTTATTCATATACCAGTCTAAAGCTATAGGACCTAAGAATGTTATACAAAATATTAGTATTATAATTATATTTATGAAGTTTTTCATATATAAATATTATCAATTTAGCATCGTGTTTAGTTTGTAACTAATTCAGGTTGTGCATAACCTTCTTCTATTAAATGGTCAATAACTTCTTCTTCAAACTTTTCAGCTAAATATATAAATAGATTTTCAATAGCAACGTCAATAAAGTTTTGGTAAAGATCGTCTATATATATAACCTCACGGTATTCTTCATCACCGTTAGAATATTTAATTTGTTCTTCTAGCGCATCGCCAAGATCGCCGTCATAATAGTACACATCTTCACATATACTTATGGAATCAGTGTCATTAGTAGCTATATATACGGTGTAACCGTCTTTAGTTGATTCTTCATATATATAATACTCTGCTTTAGAAGTCCAATTGTCAGTTAGTTCAACACCGTAATGGTTTAATACGTTTTGTCTAGCGACCTCTTCATTCTCTGATTGTTTTTCACCGAAACCTTTAGCTTCTAAACGTTCGTTGATTAATTCTTCTGTTATATATTTAATTTTATTCATTTGTTTCTATTAATTTAGCGATGTAACTCCACACTTTTAGTTCTATTTTATTACCATTTAATATCATTCTCATTTCTTCTTCAGTTATATCACCGCCGTAATTACCAGTTATCAGTGATGTTTTGTTGTCGGTTATTTCGAATGTTAGCATGGACATTTTAGCGAAAGCTTTGTCACTTGCTCGGTTATGTATATCTTTATTAGTCATTATTTTCATTTATAAAAAGGTTATCGCCGTATTTTAAATCCCAAACAGACGTTTTTAGCAGTGTTATTTCGCCGAATGTGTATAGCGTACTTATCTCGCTCATGGTTAAATCTTGATAAAAAGTTCTTGACGCAAGTACATTGAACATATGGTCGACAGTACTGCTGTACTCTGGTATGTTTGATTCTAATCTTATTTTAATTTCAGGTTTAAGGCGTTCTAGTAATGTTTTCATTATATTATATTTAGTTTGTTTCAATTATATTATCAATTGTTGTTCGTATCTAGTTTGTAAACATATTATTTATTTTTATAAGATGTTTGTTTAAAATATTCTTCTTCAAATTCTGTAGCTAAGTCAGCGTGAAATTGATTGAATGTTTTTT
>CESU01024453.1_pt1 | contig 14800 bp, 18 predicted proteins | sample 531141 | NCBI WGS metagenome assembly CESU01 (sample SAMEA2621401, study PRJEB7988) | marine metagenome | isolation source: saline water (ENVO:00002010), including
AGGTAACTATCGCTCGTCATGTCTGAGGACCATCTTTTTGAAACTTCTTGCATTTCTACAATATCCATTTCAAGCAGTTTTAAAGCTTCTTCCTTTTTTTTTTGTGTAAGTATATCATCTTTACTTATAAGGCCACCTACTAGCTTTAAAATACCAGCATCTGGTACAATATCACTAACACCTTTTAAAATATTTGGGGCTACTTTAGATAAAAATTTGCCTACCCTGGTATCTTTAAACTTTTTTTTGCTTTTTCTTTTTTCCATTACTTTTGTTTAACAAATACCATTTATTTAATGTATATCCGATCGTTACTGTAAGCAAAATTACCTTTAATACTACATCTACGTTTGTCATTGAAAATAAAAAAGTTCCTAAGTTTATAAGCAATGTTTTATAGTCTGTTATCATTTCTTATCTATTTGTTTTAATTTGTTTATTGCCCACTCAATACCTGAAGTGCCACCCCAGGCATCCCACATTAATTTTCCGCAACCTTCAGAATATGGTGTGTTTTTATGTTGTTGATGTCTTTTAAAAGAGGCCATTCTTGCTATTGTGTCTCTTGAAATGTTTTCCCCTTTTGCAAGTTGGTTAGCTCTTTTTTTGCCTGTGGCTTCTCCGCAACTTCCCCAGCCATTTTTTTCTACCCATTTCAAAGCGCGTTTTGCGTTGTTCTTTGCACTTTCCGGATAATCATTATATGTTTCGAGCTGTACTTCATAACCATTAAAATTATGATAACAAATTGCAATTGCTTGTGATTTATTGTGATACCTCATTAATTGAGGTACGCACCTCATCATATAATCATTTTGTTTTTCTCCTGACTTTTTTTTAGGAATTGGCATTGTTGTAATATTTATATTGACCGGCTTTTTTTATAACAAGCGTTTGTTTTCTGTTTTTAGTACTATTAAAAGACACATGCAACCACTCCGGATTTTTACGGCCATATTCCCATATAAGCTGGTCATATTCAAGATTGTCTTTTATCCAGTAAAACATTTCTTTATTAGTTTTTTTACCCGCACTAGTTATATCTATTGCTTGGCCTTTTAAATGACTGCTCGTTTTACTACCCCCGATGCCAGTATTTAAATCTTCTGACCTATACATACTATTAACTTTAATTGGGCCACCAACCCACTCTCTGAGCGGCTCAAAAACATTTTCAGCTATTAGTTTCATATTTTTAATATGCTCTTTATTCGGTATATTTTCTATTTTATGTTTTTTTGCATAGTTAGAATTTACAGCCTCTTTATATGAAATATGTTCGCTAATATTTTTTGTATTTTTACTCGGTTTTTTTGTAGCTTCCATCTTTTAAATCAATTTTAATTTTACCGTATTTTTTTTCGATTTCTTTTTTGCATTTTTCTTGCTTTAAAGAATTTTCGGCGTGCATGTGCAATAATGTATGTACTTTTGTTTTGAATAAACCTATGTCATGCAGAATTGCCATATTTTTTTGTTCTAAATCTTGAATTTTTTTTAATTCATTTTTTGACAGTCGTTTCATTTTATATTTTTTTGATTAACATTCAAATATACTAATTAATATTTATTCGCGTTAATACTATTTTTTTATGGTATTTCTGGGAATGGTTTTTCTTTTGGTATTTCTTCTGCTCCTATTTTATAGTATGTAAGAATATTTTCTGTTACGTTTTCAACATTTATAGCTTCGTCTGGGTATATAATAAACTCAGTCATAAGCATATTTATATTAAAACCAAAACCAAAATTAATAGGAGCGCTTAAAGCATTTTGTATTTCATATAAATTTAAGGCTTTTAATGGATTAGGAAATGGTCCATATGTTTCTTCTTCTGGAAATATTGGCTTTCCATTTTGAACAATTGGGTTCCTTGAAAAGGGAAATTGTAATCGGTCAAATGGCAACCAGCTAATTATAGGTTTAGGTATTGCACCTAATATATCAGAGCTATATAAAAGACTTTTGCCGCCCAAACCTATTTCTTGGTCTATAGAATATGCGCCTACATTGTAAGTTCTTAAATTATCTCTTTCGGGTCTTAAAAAAGTTGTTAATTCAATTCTATTACCAGAGTCAAATTTTATTGCTGGCAATCTATTTACAGAAAATAAATCTCCGTCTTTTGTAAGATATGGAGCGAATTTAGATGCAACCAAAGTCTGGTCTTTTCCAGCTTGGTCGTACCATTTAACAACTCGTAAAGTTTTACCTAGTCCATTTAGGTAAAATCTGTCTGCAACTTGTGTTTCTAGTAAATCAAAAGTTTCTTCTCCATTTGAAACTTGTACCACATATTGCTCTAAATTGCTTGTAAGATTTCTAAGAGAGTAAGCACTTATTGGCTCTCCAAACTTTTCAACAAATGATTGCTCTCGCGGCGCTCCGCAACCAGCATAGGGCTTATAAACAATACCCCAGTTTATGTCATTGTCACATACTCCAGACCCCCACCAGCTTTTTGTATAAATTTCGTTTGCCATTACTTTTTTGTTTTTTTAATTTTTTTTAAAAAAAGCTTTAACTTTTCTACGTTTTTATTTTTTGGTTTGTAACTCATAAAACCCATCCATTAAATGTTGCCTCGTAACTAGGGAAAATATCATCATTTACATTATTAGTGTACTCTGGATATGTATCTTGATTAAAACTCATAAAATCTATAAATCTGCGAGAATACCACTCCGCATTTGTTCTTGCTTTTTCTACTAAAAAATCAACCTCGTTTTTATCTACTGTTTGTGAATTTTCAGAATTATGTTTGAAAACCCCCCCGTTAGAAATTTGATATGCCGCAAATGGAATATAATTGCTCTGCGCGTACCAAATCAACATAGTTACAATATAATCGTCAAGGATAGTCTTCCACCTTGCATTTGCGGGCAAATCAATACCAGCCGTGATCGCTGCAGTTAAACCGTCATACATATTAGTTCCTATAATTTGCTGAATATCAATCTCTTGCGCAATTTTAATAAAAAAAATAAATTTGTCTGTATTAATTGACCCATCTAAAATTGAGTTTCGTATTAGGTCTGTTCTATTTATAAAAAGTACTGTTGCCATTTATTTTCTTTTATTTATTTAATCTAAAAATCCTTTGTCTGTCATGTCAATTGGCCTTTCAGCAACAAGCCTATCATTTACTTCTGGCACAAACCCCTCTTTTCTTGCTTTATTTACGCTTATAACAGGAGCTAACGGACTCTTAATATCAATTTGTCCTTTGCCTTTTTTCATATATGTTTTACGCATCCAAAAATGGTGACAGGCACCTCCCCCTTTATATAAATCAGTTTTTTGGCCGCCTCTATTTAACCATATAGAATATGTGTCTGCACCTCTAGGGCCCCATCCTGGGTTTACGGCAATATTGCTCATTTGTTCAATATCTTCTTTTCTATATATTTTTTTTGCCAAAATCATTTTTTTACAAAAAGCTCTAGTAACATTTTTCCCTTTTTTAAACGTGTCTTTTAATGGTGCATACTGATACCTTACTTTAAATTCTACTCCATCAATATCCTCATCTTGTTCAGACTTTGCATTAGGTCTGGCTGTCCCAGTAGATACAAAATTCCAGATTTTTGACAGTGTGCTTTTTTTCTTTTTGTTTAATTCTTTTATTTGGGTGTCTAATTCCTTCTCGTCGTCATAGTTTACTTTTCGCTCATCAATTAATTCCCACTCGCTTAAATCCTCATCTTCTCCGTATTTTTTTATAAAATCATCTAAATCAGTTTTTTTTAAATCAACCTCGTTGTGTGATTTACAAGGCATATAATAAATAATACCATCTTCCTCGTGTTCGTGGTGACCTTCGCAATTTTGTTCTTTTGCTTTTGCCTCAGCTTCTTCAATTGTCTTATAAGCGTCTTTACCATCTATTTTTTTAAGGTTAACAGACATTTCAACCCCTGTCTCTTCTTCAATAGTTTCTTTATCTTGTAGCAAGCTATCTACTTCCGTGAATTCTAGCGGCTGTAGGGTCGTAAAGTATAGGTTTAAGCTTATATCGTTGTAAGCTAGTATATTATCAAAGCTATCAATTAAAAGCTCCTGAAATGGCCTTATTACGGTGTTATCCATTAAAATAGATGCCGTTTTTATTTCATCGGCATTTGAAGAAAATCCGCTTGATGTTTTTATTCCTAATAAAAATGGAGAAACAATTCTATGAGCAATTTGAATTTTTTGAGTGCTTTCTTCTGACAAAAATTGATACTGATTATGCGCATCACTTAATTGTACTGGCGTAATTTCTGCCTGGCTTTCTTTGTTATCATTAAAGGCTATGATAAACTTGCCCGCATTGTTCGTCCCGGAAAACTTTTGTGCTATTTTTGTTTCTATTAATTGGCGCTCTTGCTGATTAGGGGTACCGTTATTAAAATTAATGAGCATTGACGGACTAAGGCCCGAACGTATGTTGTTAATGTGATAATTTGACACCTCTTCTTCAAGCTCACAATACTGTAAACCTCCCTGATAATCGACAGGAGAATAGTAGTAAAAGCCTGATTTATAAGGCTTTATATAGTATATTTCTATACTTTCTTTAGACATACCAAAAGCAGGTATTCTTAAAGGCTTGTCTGTTCTTTTTATATTTGCCCAATCGTTATAATAGTAATAAGCGGGTATATCACCATTATCATTACATTTTTCTGCTCTTAAAGTCTCAATAGGCATGTGCTCTAATTGAACAATCTTGCTTCTGTCTTTTGAGTATATAACTTGAATTGCCGCCTGACCCATTAACTTTAAATCATAACAGCATCTTCTAACAACATCTTTCCTAAACAAAGAAATCATCTGCGCATATTCATTAGGCTTTCTGCTGCTATCTGTTGCATTTAAACCTTTTCCATAGATTGCCTGCGATATGCCATTTATAGCCGCATTGTTAGTTGGGGAACCATTATACCGATCAATTAAAAACTGAAAATAATTATTATCGGCCCCGTATTCAATCCAATCTGCCCCCTTTACTTCTTTAATTTCTGGGCTTGTGTAAGTGCTTAAATTTACAAATCCAAACTCTGATATTTTTGTTTTGCTAAATTGCCCTTTGCTATTTCTTTTTTTCATACTACAATATAGTCATTATTGAAACCATCATATTCTTGATATTGGTCTTTATTTAATTTGTAAAAATAATTTGGCTCGTTTTGAATATCTAATTTTTGCTCAGTACAAAATATCCTATCCTTAAATATTACTACCTCTTTTGTGCCGTCTTTGTAAATAGTCATATCGTAAAAATGCCCCTCTACCATATTTGTATAAGTGCTATTATATACGGTAAATCTATCGTTGTCTATTTCAATATTTCCAACCCCACCAACCCGAGGCGCTAATATATAATCTTTAAGTACGTTTGTGCTATCGTCTCTTATAGTCATAAATGCGCTTGTTACATACTCTCTAGGTATGCAAGTAAATCTATTTTCTGCTTGCGGTCTAAATAAAATCATCTATATATATAACGAAATAAAAATGGATATTTGTAAAAACAAAAAAAAAGCACCCAATTAAGGATGCTTTTAAATATAATATAATTAAATTTTAGTTTGGTGTAATCGTAGTAGTCGCTACTGGACTAGGAGCAGAAGATAAAAACAACGGAGCTGTTTCTTCCATTCCTTCCATTACAAGAGTAAATCCTGAGAGGTCTCCGGCGGCTGCTCCGGTTACAACCGTGCCCCCAGTTACTTCCATTCCGTTTTCTCTACCGCATAAAAAGAAGTTACCATAGTAATCCTCTACTACCACATAAGGTCTAGCGATTGCGATAGTTTCTAGTTCTCTTTGTGTACAAGGGTCAAGGTAAGTTAATGTTAAATTTAAAGTTTGAGTGTAAAAAGTAGTACCATTTTCTCGCGAAGATGTGACAGCCGTCTCTAGGCTTGAGTTACCTTTTACTTCATATAGATACCACTCTTTAAGCAATACCATAGAGATATCAAATTCGCAAGTCGCTAGGTCTTCTATAACTCCACTTATATTACCGAAGTCTGTCATATATATATTCTTTATTCCCCCAAAGGCGCTTTTGCACGGTAGCTTTCTACCAGTATTTAATGTACAAGCCATAATTTTTTTTTTGTATTATGCTAATAATCAAGCAGTTAAGCTTATATCAGCGTTGTTATTTTAAAAAAAAGAGGTGAGCAGATTAACTACCCACCCCTTTATTAATTAATTGTAACTATTTGATTATCAAACAATTACGCGTATTCTACTAAATCTTCAGCAATTCCAAATTGTACTCCTGAAGTAAATCTCATAATCATTCTTACATTATTTGACCCATCTAAATCCGCCATATCAAGTGTTTTAACTTCGTTTGTTGAATTTAAAAGACCAGTTCCAAAATATAAGTTAGAACGTTGAGCTACATACATTTTATTGTCTGACATTCCTGGGCAAACAAAGATTTTAACGCCATTCACCGTAAGGCTTCCGTTATTCCACCATTGTGTCCCCATATTAGCAACACCATTTGCTCCAAGACCATTAGCCGCAAATCCGCCTAAAGCTTGAACATATAATTTAGCTGCTTTGCTTCCAACATATAAAAATAAATCTTCTTTACCATAGCTAGCTGCTGGGATTGCTTCAACTACCTTAGATAGCTCTGTAATAATATTAGCTGCATCTAAACCACCTGCTACTGCTCCTACTTGTTGTGCCGCTGGAATATCTCCTGCTGCTGCTGCAGCTGCAATTAACTTTTCAAATCCATCAAATGATGTTGGTGTTCCTGCCGCTCCTGCAGTGTCTCCTCTCCAAATATTTTCCTCCGTATTCTGTGCCACTTCCGCAGCCACATGAGCAATCATAAAATCAGAAAATTTTGGGGGTAAATTTTGACCTAAACCAAATCCCATAGACTGGCTTTCCCAATCCTCAACAAAATCGTACTTACAAAGTTGTAGATTTACTTGTAATTCTTTAGGCTCTAATATTCTCTCTGTTAAAGTAACAGATGAGTTAGGTACAAAATCACAACCAGCAGCAGTTACTATTGAACCAGTTGCCAATTTTTTTATAACTTCTTTATATGAGATATTTGACTTTATTGTTACTCCACCATCATCAATTGTGCTTGCTGATAGAAGACTTGCCGCAATATACTCACCAGCAAATTGGCCAGCATACGTGGAATTTACTACTACAGCTGTTGCTAAATTTACGTTTCTTTTATTCATTTTTTATTTATTTAATTTATTTAATACTCTATCTAGTGTTGTTGTAAACTGTCCTTTGCCAAATTGCACTTGCGTTTTTTGTGCTGCACTTGCCTCTGGGTTATGTTTGATTGGTTTAACAGCAGATAACTCTTCTTTTTTATCTTCTTTTTCTGCCTCTACTTTGTCCGCTTTTAAATCTGCAATTGCATCTTCTAGGTTTTGGATTTTATCTTCCATTTGTCTAAAAGTATCTTTAGTTACATAATTTTCTTCGTCCATCATTTTCTCTTCTTCTTTTAAATCTTCGGTTTCTTCTTTGGCAGGTACCTCGTCTGACACTTCTCTTATATCTGCAATCATGCCTTCTTCTTCTACAATTACCAATCTTCCGTCTTCGAGAATATATTCCCCTACTGGCATAGCCACTTTCTGGTCTTCAGTTACAATAAATACTTCATTACCTTTTTCAAAGGCCTCCGCACTTATTACCGTTCCATTTTCAAGCTTCATTTCCATAAGTTTAACCTCTATGTTTAAAAGCGTTTTAATTTTGTTTAATGTGTTCTTGTCTTTCATACTATTTATATAACGATTATTAAATTACAATTTGCGTTTTCAATCTGTTCTTGTTATAACTCCAATGCCCTGTGCCTGCATTGAGCCATCGCAGCACATAATAGAATAAGTGCTTGTGTCCCAACATAAACATGCGCGGTTGCCCCCTACGGGAGATGTTCTGCTGTGTATAAATGGTTTATTATTTTTATTATTTCTCTGCATTAAAAATAATATTTTTTATTTCGCTTAATAGAGCATTATTTTCTTTTTGCTCATTATTCATAATATCGCCTATAGTTTTATCCTTAGGCGACTCCATCCGGTCCGCAAAATATCCTTCAATGCTAAACCCCTTTACTTTGTTGGTTTTTACAAATTCCTGCCAAACATCTTCATTGTTTACTTTTACGCTACCCATCCAGGTGCCTAGCGGCAAATCCATTCCGTACTTGACACTTTTATCATGTACTTTATCTTCTATTAGCCAGCTCTCTACTAATGTTAAACCAGTTAATACCTCAGAGTGTTCTAACGTTGAATTATTTTGGTTACCTTTCTGTAAAAACATTTGAGAAGCTTTTGCGATAGTATTTTTTGAAAAATATATATAATACTCCCCGTCAGTTCCGGAGCGATATATAGGCTTGTTAGGTATCAATAAAGCTCCCATAAGTATTTTCTTTTCTTTATCTACTTCAGCAAGTTTAATTTCTTGATTTTTTAAAGCCACAAAATCACTTTCTATTGCTGGCGCCTCAACAATTGATATCGCATCCACTCCAGCTTCAAAATCTTCTTCGTCTAAAATTAGCTCAATTATCTTCATATATATATAACGTTTAAATAAATAATCTTTGCGTTTTAGGGCTTAAATACTTGCTCCCTCTATAATGTTTCTGTCTAATTCTTGGGCAGAAGTTACATCTCCAGATACAACAAAAGCGCGGGTTGGTCTTTGCATTTGTCCCCCTATTGCATCAGCCAACTGATCGGTACCGCTTGAGCCAACAACATTAAATGCGGGCGGTTGGGGGGCGCCTCCTCCTCCCCCTCCTGCGCTTGGCTGTGAAACATCGGCTGTGCCTCCACTAGGTTGAAATTTTTGCTTTGCTATAGCGGCAATTTGTAGCGCACCAGCAACACCCATCGAAATCATATTAGCCATTCTTAATGATTGTGTTGGTGTTCCGTCTGTAGTTTCTGCTGCTGCTTTCATTATAGCTTGGGCTGTATTTATACCAGCTTGAGCCATACCTACAGCCTTACTAATTAGAAACGCTTTTTTTGCATTTTTTTCATTTCCTTTAGCAAATAAATTAGCAAGGCCAGAAATATTTTGGAGAACATCTCCAGCTAGTTTAAACTTGGCATCTTGTAATGCAATTTCGTCCTCTTTTATTTTTTTATTTGTTGCCTCTGTAGTTACTACATTAGCATCAGCAATTTGTTTTGTATATGAAGCATTTATTTCTGCTATTGCCGTCCAATGAGCGTCTAGGTCTATTAATTCCTGGACTTTTCTTTGCCTTTCTAATTCAAGCTTTTCGGCCTCCGAGGTTGCCAAAGCATTTTGTTCTTTTAATCTATTTTCGTCTATTATTTTAGATATGCTGTCAGTCCTTTCCTTTGTCTCTGCTATTTTAGCATCTGATATTGCTTTCTGTTTTGCTGCCTCCGCCTTTTCCTGCGCCGTTATTTGCTTGCTTATAGTGTTAACCTCCCTTTGCACTTGCCTAGCTGTATTAGCCCTAGAGGCAACTTGTCTGTTCACCGCTGCAATAGCCTCCGCTTCTTTGTCTAAGTTTTCTTTATTACTTCGGCTAAAGGTATTCTCTTGTATTTGAGCGTCACGCCTTAATTCCAAGAATGCTGTTTCTTTGTCCAGTAAGCTATCCTCTAAAACTTGTGCATCTAATAAGGCTTGTTTTCTTTCTTCGGCTGTAAACTTATCTTCCTCCCTAGACTTTAATCTTAAAAGGGCTATTTGGCTCTCTAATTTAGACCTTTCAACAATAAGGTTTCTTTCTATCTTATCAGCCTTGGCCCTCATATCTGCAACTTGTGCTGCAGCTTTACCCTCTTTTATTTGTTCTTTTGTAAAATTAACAACTGCTTTTGTTGCTGCATTTACTCCCATTACTACGGGATTTATATTGTTATTTAATTTAACAAAACCATCTTTAGCATCTTTTAAAGCACCCTTAAAATCCCCAGAAAATGCCTTTTTAATTGCACCCCCTAAAAGTCCCATACTATCAATAACACCATCTACCCTGTCTAATATAAACTCTTTAACACTTTTTGAAAAGCTCTTTAAACTTTCTACTGGGTTGGTAAAGGTATTTATTATGCCTTCTCCCAGGTCTGCAAGTAGGTCTACAAGGTTACCCGTTAACGCGCCTATAACACCCATAATCTTATTAAACTTGTTCTGACCCTCCTCTGAGCCAGTAAAAGCGGCCGTCAGCGCTACTATTCCAATTATAAGTGCTCCAATACCAGTTGAGATTATTGCGCCCCTCATGCTCTTAAAACCAGTTGTTACTAATTTTAAGCTACCAGACATTTTTTTAAACCCGGAAATAGCACCCCCAGTTAATTTATCAAGCTGTCCAGTTAACGCCCCTGTATCTCCCGAGGTTTGTTTAATTTCTTTATCTACGCCATCAATACTTTTTTCAAGACCTTTTAGATTTTTCTCTGCGCCGTCTGTATCAACCTTTAAAGTGTATGTTTTTGTTATAGACATTTCAATTCTCTTTTAAGTAGTTTAATTCCATTCTTGATGCTTTTAGGCAAAGCATTTTTACCCTGGGCTATTCTTATATTTTCAGTTTCTCCATTTACTATCTGCAGCAAATCAATTATATCTTTTATCATAATATTATATTGTTCAATAATTCAAAATCAGTTTTGCCAGTTGTTAGGTCTGTTTTCATAGAATTAATTTTATAGGTTTGCTGGTTCATTTCTATTAAATCATTAAGCTGCAAGTTGTAGTATATTTTCATAGGTAAATTTGCAGTAACTTTTTTTAGCCTCATACTATTATCAAACACTCCTTGTATATATTCTTTATACTCAGTTTCAAATAAAGTGTCTGTAAATTCGTTAGCTGCAGAGTTTGGCTCATTAGCTAGGTACTCATTTAATTCGTTTTGAAAATGTATATTATTTTTATTTATAGATGGGTCAAGAGTAAAACTATTTGAGGGTATTATATACTCTGTTATAGTTGTTCCGCTATTTACTTGAGCAGTGTCTAATATTCTTATTGGGGTTGCGTTTTCTTGAACAATTCCATAAAACAATAACGGGGAGCCAATATATGGCTCTTGATTTTCATTAACAGAAAAACCCCATTGTACCTCTGTTGAGGCGGCTGGTGTAACTAATGGATTTGCATTATATAATCTTTCATACATCATATGCTCAAAAGGTAACTGTATTTTATACGGCTCACTAGGTGCATCATAAATATCTCCGTCTAAGGTAAATGCCAAAGACCCCCAACCTGAGTTTGTAAGTTGCTCAAATTGTTTTGCTAGTATTGTCCCTAAACCTTTATATCCAAAATTTATCTTGCTAAATGGTAGTGCTACATTAGTAGTCGACTTTGTAGTGTCTAAATATTTATCAATATTATAAACCTTTGTGCTATCCGCGTAGTACTCATCTAACGACCTAATTACAATAATATCATTTTCTACATAAGCAATTAAATTATACATTTTAAATATGCCGGACATAAAGTCTATAACTTTTATCTTTGGCATTTGCTCAGATATGTTAAATTCTTGGTTTTGATTTGTTTGAAAAACATTTACGTTATCATAGTCATCATTTTCTGGTACTGCTTGTCCAGTTTGTACAAGTATTTTTTGATAATTTATTCTTATAAAAATATTAGGTGGGTCAAAAGCTACGTTTGTTGTGCTCGTAAATCTAAACGTATAAGTTCTATTATTTAATATTCCATTTTGTCCAGGCAGTATTGAAAAAACGCCTTGTCCAGTATATGCTTCCGATCTTATAACAACACCATCTCTTAAAATTTGTATGCCCCAACTATCAGTATTATTTACTGGGGTAATGTCAAACTGCATAGCTCCTACATTCAAAATATATAGATTTGGTACACTAGCTGCGTTTATAGTAATTGCACCTTGAGATACACTAGAGCCGTTTAAGTTTTGATTGTTAGTTTGTAAGTCTGTAAGCAAAGTATAAACTTGCTGAACCTGCGTAGTTTGGGTTACTGGGCCACTTTTTCTGTGAAGCCACATATACAAAGAAATTAACCCATTAGGGTTATCAAACCTTAAAAAGTCTTGGGAAAAAGTAAGGTTATACTTTGCTTGTATTGCGGCTAAAATTGAAAAAACCCTAACTGCATATTTAAACTGGTCCCACTTTATGCCGTTTGGTACTGCTGGGTTGTTGCCAGTAGATGGATATACATTACCATACGCATTGCTATTTGTAGCCGTATTGTATATCATCCTATCTGTATGAGTAATTAATGGTACAATCATATTACCTAAGCCCCCGTCCATGGTGTTTAATATTTCACTATAGCTATATATCTTATTAAAACCAGCAGTAAACTCTAAGGTGCTTAATGTTTCGTCCGCAAAAATATCTTTCAAGTTTATTGTATTACCAAAAAAAGTAATTCTATATGTGTGAGGTAAATTATTTTTTAAATCTACACCCTCCAGTCTTATAGTACCCTCCTTAAATGGCAAATCATTTAATTCTAATCTTGCAGCTGCTTTTACTCTTGCATCAAAACCGTTTATAATTTCTGAGTTATAATAGTGCTCAAATATCTTATTATTTGTTGGAGATGCTGGTACAGAAAAAGTTTGAGTAAATTCTGTAAATACTTTTGCAATATCTTTTACGTTTTTTATAGTTTGCGTAAGTGATACACTCTCATCTTTAAATAAATCTACTCTCTCATTTAATATGTATAATTGTAGTGTACGCATTATCTAATATTGTTTATGTAATCAAAAGCATCTTCAAACTCAATTGTGTATTGTATTAACCTATCATTTACACCGGTTTTAAAAGCCATTGATGAGGTTTTAACTTTTACTGGCACTTTTATATAAGTTTTAGCTGCAATAGCAATAAGCTCTGACAACCATATATACTCGCTTAATAATAACTCTTCAAAAAACTGATTTGCAAATTCTGGATAAAAACCACTGCTTAAAGTATATGTTTGTTTTCCTTGTGTATTAAATACTTTATTTGCTGGGTTTTCCGTACTATATGTGGCTGGACTATCGCTAGGATATGTTATTGTGTTTGCCTTATACCCCTCATTTGTTCTTGCTATTCTTTTTGTTTTTTTTAGAAAAAACCACAAATCTTGTTGCACTCCATATTTATTTATAAAAATAATCTTATGACCATCTCCATACTTTGTGCAACCTATTCTTTTTATGTTGCATACAATGCTATCTGGGTTTGATACAGCAGTGTCAATAGCACTAAAGGAGTTTACAACAAAGCCGCCTAAACTTGTTATGCTGGGGACTTTCCCAGTTTCTCCGGTAGGCGCTAAAATTGTAAATGTATTTGTTGCCGTAGGTGGTGTGTCGTTAGCGATTAAAAACGTGGGAGCAGTTCTGTTAAAAGTTATCTCTGGGTTTGCGCCCTCTAAAAAATCTCCATAAGCCTCAAAGCCTTTATCTACAATAGTAGCTGGTGTATCGACTTCATTACCAGTGCCATTTAAAGCATCGTAGCTTTTTAAATTTGTTTCTATGTCAACGAATTGTGGTGTATAGTTTACATCGTATGCAATTTCTAAATAATCTCTTGCTAGTTCTGCAATTTCAAAATTAATTGTTTGCGGTTGTAGAGATACTAAAGTAGGAAGATTTTTTACAAGAGTATATCTTAAAGTGCCGTCTATTGTCAACCTACATACTACAGACTTTGCCGTGACCCCGGCTAATATGTGCTTAAACTGTGGATTTCTTAATGCTATATTTGCCATCTTAAAAGTCTAGTGTTAGTGTAGCAATAAATAGATATACATTTATTGTTGTGTATTTATATTTTTTGTCTCTTGCTATATATTCCCACCCCGCTAAAAAACGATTATGCGGGAAGTGAAATGCGATGTTTAGTGTCCAATCCATATCTTATTTTTTTGTTCCTAGTATTATTGAGTTATCAATGTCTAATGAGTACGCCATTATTAAATCCTCTGGAAATTTCTTTAGCCCGGCTTCAAAAGGTTTTGTAAAAAACAAATTAGCTTTTAATCCTTTATTATATATGCTGCGAGCGATCAAATAAGTCATGCTCTCATAACTCATAAAGCGCCCTTTTTTGTCTCTAAATTGAAATTTCTTTTTATTAACCCATTTTGCAATACCTTTTGTTAGGCCCCCTTTTGGACCAGTACCGCTACCATATTGAAACTTTGATAATGCAGCACTTGTTTCCGGATATGTTGAGGTTTTACCCTTTACGCCTCTGTCAACAAAAGCACCATAGTCCTCCATTAAAAAGTCCAATAAAAAATCATCCTGACTTTTATCTAAGCTGTAGGCAATCGAATTATATAAATCTCCGCCCCCTTTTTTATCTCTGGTTAAATTAGACCTAGATTGTTGTACAACATATTTTCCATACTTATTTAAAACCTCATCTACGTTCTTGAATTTCATTAGCAAATATATATATCGTTGTAAATCAAAACCTCAAAATCTGCAGCCCACCCAGCTAGCTCATTTTCAAACCTGTCATTAAAAGGCGTTAGGGTAGCGTTTCCTTCTACCTGATACATTTCTTGATGCAATGCACCCATTCGTAATTTTTGTACGAGTAGCGTAAGAACAGATAGCTGTGTATTTAAAATGTCTTGCTCGTCATTGTTTCCAGTAAACCTATCCGTGGTTATATCTTTTGATTGATTAACAATATCGCAGGCTAGTATACTTATATTAAATCTAAGCACATTTTCTTCAGCTGATACGCTATTGACTATAATATGCGCTAAAGGAAATATATCTTGCTT
>CESU01038946.1_pt1 | contig 14743 bp, 10 predicted proteins | sample 531141 | NCBI WGS metagenome assembly CESU01 (sample SAMEA2621401, study PRJEB7988) | marine metagenome | isolation source: saline water (ENVO:00002010), including
GCGGAAAATAATAAACCTAGATTACTTTATCATTTTAAAAGAAGAGGCTACAGAGGGTATAGCATGAATAGACCAGACAAAGTTTGGAACAAGCTGTCGGTGACGGAAAAAGAAATAGGGGGCATACCGAATTCAAGTGAAGATATAAAACAGGCTCACGCCGCTGCAATTGAATCTTATATAGAAACCCACGTTGGTTACACAGGAGAAGGGTATGGTAATATGTACATGCAACGAACCTTAGAAGACTGGGCGAAGTTTAACATAAACAACAGGACAAAGCATGATGCTTCTATAAGTTCTGGTTTAGCTATTATGGCTTGCAATAAAAATAGATATACGCCTGTAGCTGCTAGACAAAAAAGCAAAATATCTTTACCTTTTAAAAGATACGATAATAACGGATCCATTTCGAAAATAATAAAATAAATGATAGAAACTAATTACAATAGCTCGTTTCCTACACAAACTGTTAGCGATGAAGAAAAAGCTAGTCTAGAGTATGGATTAAAAGTAGCTAGAGCAATAGAGCACGAATGGTTTGGAGGTTCCAGATCATCAAACAATAGGTTTTCGTCAAACTATAGTAGATTTCATCAGCTTAGATTGTATGCTAGAGGTGAGCAGTCTATTCAAAAATATAAAGATGAGTTGTCAATAAATGGCGATTTATCTTATTTGAATTTAGATTGGAAACCAGTTCCTGTGATACCTAAGTTTGTAGATATAGTAGTTAACGGTATATCACAAAAAAATTACGATATAAAAGCATTTGCTCAAGACCCTGAATCAAACAGACAAAGAACAGAGCACGTATCCGCTATTGTTGCAGATATGAATACTAGAGAGTTCAATGAAAAAATGATGTCTCAGTTAGGTATGGATACTTATAATGTAGAAGATCCTTCTATGTTACCTGAAAATGAAAATCAACTTTCATTATATATGCAGCTTGATTACAAGCAAAATATAGAAATAGCTCAAGAAGAAGTAATTAATACAGTATTAGATACTAATAAATACACATTGACAAAACGTAGGCTAAACTACGATTTAACAACTATAGGTATTGCTGCAACTAAAACAAACTTTAATAAAGCAGAAGGCATTACTGTTGACTACGTAGACCCTGCTAACTTAGTTTATTCTTATACAGAAGATCCAAACTTTGGAGATCTTTATTATGTAGGTGAAGCTAAAGAAGTTACATTAGCTGAAATTAAAAAAGAATTTCCTAGCCTTAGTAATGAGGAAATGAAGGAGATTGAAAAAATGGCGGGATCCGATAATTATCTCAATGGCTACAGCAACTATGATGATAGTAAAGTTTCTTTAGTTTATTTTGAATATAAAACATACAGAAATCAGGTATTTAAAATAAAGAAAACAGATCAAGGTTTAGAAAAAGCTATTGAAAAAACGGATGAGTTTAATCCACCTGAAAACGATACGTTTAAAAAAGTATCTAGAGCCATAGATGTCATATACTCTGGTGTAAAAGTTTTAGGTTATAACAAAATACTTAAATGGGAATTAGCTGAAAATATGACTAGACCATTTGCTGATACTACAAAAGTTTCTATGAACTACTCTATTTGTGCGCCTAGAATGTACAAAGGTAAAATAGAATCTTTAGTTGGGCGTATTACAGGGTTTGCTGATATGATTCAACTAACACATTTGAAGTTACAACAAGTGATGGCTAAAATAGTTCCAGATGGAGTATTTTTAGATATGGACGGTTTAGCTGAAGTTGATTTAGGTAATGGTACTTCATACAGTCCAGCGGAAGCATTGAATATGTATTTCCAAACTGGTAGCGTTGTAGGTAGATCACTTACGCAAGACGGTGATATGAATAGAGGTAAAATACCTGTTCAACAGTTAACTTCGTCATCGGGTCAAGGTAAAATAGCTTCTTTAATTAATACGTATCAGTATTACTTGCAAATGATTAGAGACGTAACCGGATTAAACGAAGCAAGAGACGGAAGTACTCCGGATAAAAACGCTTTAGTAGGGTTGCAAAAAATGGCTGCTAATCAATCAAATGTAGCTACAAGACATATATTACAAGGAAGTTTATATTTAACTCTTAAAACGTGTGAAAACATATCTTTAAAAGTTGCTGATTTAATAGAGTTTCCTTTAACTAGACAATCAATAGAATCCAGTATATCAATATATAATGCTGAAATCCTTAAAGAAATCGTAGATTTAAACCTGCATGACTTTGGAATATTTTTAGAACTAGAACCTGACGAAGAAGAAAAGCAACAGCTAGAACAAAACATTCAAGTTGCATTACAATCGGGCGGTATTAATTTAGAGGACGCTATTGATATTAGACAAATTAAAAACATAAAGCTAGCAAACGAATCTATTAAATTTAGAAGAAAGAAAAAAGAAGAAGCTGATAGAGCGGCTCAGCAAGCAAACATACAAGCGCAAGCGCAAGCAAATGCACAAGCGTCAGAAGCGGCTGCTATGGCGGAAGTACAAAAGCAACAAGCTTTAGCGCAGACTAAAATACAAATAGAACAATCAAAATCTCAATTTGATATTCAAAAGTTACAACAAGAAGCAGAGATTAAAAAGCAATTGATGGAAGTAGAGTTCCAATACAATATGCAATTAGCCCAAGCTAATTCTGGAGTAAAAAGAGATGAAGAAAAATATAAAGAAGATCGTAAAGACGATAGAACAAAAATACAAGCAACTCAACAAAGCGAGTTAATTGATCAAAGAAAAAATGATTCTTTACCAAAGAATTTTGAATCAGCCGGGTTTGACAACCTCGGTGGATTTGGCCTAGAACAATTCGAACCTAGGTGATAACTATTTACTAATTTTATAATATTATATCATGTCAGACACAATTAAAGTGGATCTTAGAGAAGGTCCTAAAACAGTTGAAGATAACGTTACTAAAGTAGACTTATCTAAAACAGAAAAAACAGAAACAGATGCCGTTCAAGAGCAAACAACAGATGAAACTGTGCTTCAAGATGAAAAACCCGAAGTGGGATTGCAAGAAGTGGTTGAAGAAAACAAACAAGAAGAATCTGAAGAAGTAATTACAATAGGTGAAACCGCAGAAGAAGTAACTAAAGAACAATTTATTGAGTCTGCGCCTAAAGCTGATTTACCTGAAAATGTAGAAAAGCTGGTTGATTTTATGAAAGAAACCGGTGGAACTTTACAAGATTATGTTAGGTTAAACGCTGATTACAGTGATGTAAATTCAGATACATTATTAACAGAATACTACAAACAAACAAAGTCACATTTAGACGCCGCTGAAATTGATTTTTTAATGGAAGACAAATTTGATTTTGACGAGGATGTAGATGAGGAGCGAGAAATCCGCAAAAAGAAACTCGCAAAAAAAGAAGAGGTTGCAAAAGCAAAAAAGTTTTTAGAAGGCTTAAAGGACAAATATTATTCAGACATCAAGTTGAGACCTGGATTATCTCCTGAGCAGCAAAAAGCTTCTGAGTTTTTCGATCGATATAATGAGAATCAGAAAATAGCTGAGCAACAGCATTCTTCATTTAAAGAAAACACTAAACAAATGTTTAACCAAGATTTCAAAGGTTTTGATTTCAAAGTAGGTGAAAAAACATTTAGATACGGTATTCAAAATGTAAACAAAGTTGCAGAAAACCAATCAAACATTAATAACCTTATTGGGAAGTTCCTAAATGACAAAGGTGAAGTAACGGATACGAAAGGTTATCACAAAGCTATTTATGCTGCTGAAAACGTAGACACTATTGCAAAACACTTTTATGAGCAAGGCAAGGCCGATGCGGTAAAGGATGTTGTTGCTAGTTCTAAAAACACTAGTGCAGAAGCGAGGTCGACGGCGCCTTCTGAAGTTAGTGTTGGTGGATTTAAAGTGCGAGCAATAAGCGGTGTTGATTCTTCAAAATTAAAGATTAAAAAAACATTTAACAATTAAACATTAAAACATTTTATTATGGCATTAACAGGTGGATCAGGCTTAACGCCTTTCGCAAAAAAATCGGTATTATCAACAAACTATATCGACTTTACAAGTGCTGACGCAAACAGTGCAAACTGGGCTCAGCAATACATTCCAGAAGTATACGAAGCAGAAGTTGAAAGATACGGAAATCGTACTATTGGAGGATTTTTAAAAATGGTAGGAGCTGAAATTCCTATGACTTCTGATCAAGTAGTTTGGTCTGAACAAAACAGATTACACGTTTCTTACGAGGCATTAACTCTTACTAACGCTGGAGCTTTAGCCGCGTTGCCTACTACTAACGTTTTGGCTGTAGGTCAAACTATTTTAGTTATTAAGGCTGACGGAAGTGCATCTGCAAAAGCTTATGTATCTGCAATCACGAATGGAACTACTGTAGCTATTAAAGGTTACTCTAAAAGTGTATCTGAAATTCACGCTTTAGTTGGAGGAACTGGTGTAAAGGTATTTGTTTATGGATCTGAATACAAAAAAGGAACTGATACTACTGCTGTATCTGTAGAGCCTTCTTTCACTCAGTTTTCTAACAAGCCAATCATTATTAAAGATAAGTATGAAGTAAGTGGATCTGACGCATCTCAAATTGGATGGGTAGAAGTAACTACTGAAGGAGGAGACTCTGGATACTTATGGTACTTAAAAGGTGAAGGAGAAACTCGTTTACGTTTTGAAGACTATTTAGAAATGGCTGTTATTGAGGGAGAAAAGAAATCAGGTAACGGAGATGTTCCAACTGGAATTGAAGGTACTGAAGGTTTATTTTCTGCTGTATCAGGTAGAGGACAAGTTGACAACGCGTTTGCTGGATCATTAACTGACTTTGACAACATTCTTAAAGGGTTGGATAAAGAAGGAGCTATTGAAGAAAACATGTTATTCTTAAACAGAACAACTGCTTTAGCTTTTGACGATATGCTTGGAGCTATAAATGCTAACTATGACGGAGGTACTTCTTTTGGAGTATTTGATAATTCTCAAGAAATGGCTTTAAACTTAGGTTTTTCTGGTTTCAGACGTGGATCTTATGATTTTTACAAAACTGACTGGAAATACTTAAACGACGCTTCTACTAGAGGTATCGCTGCTGACGCAAGTATCAATGGTATTCTTATACCTGCTGGAACTTCTACTGTATATGACCAATCACTTGGACAAAATATCCGTAGACCATTCTTGCACGTACGTTATAGAGCTTCAGAGGCTGACGATAGAAAGATGAAGTCTTGGTTAACTGGATCAGTTGGCGGAGCTGCTACATCTTCTTTAGATGCTATGGAAGTTCACTTCTTATCTGAAAGATGTTTATGTGTACAAGGAGCTAACAACTTTGTATTATTCACATAGTCAAGAGTATATTATTGTAATTTTTACCCTCGTATAATTTACGGGGGTAACTATTACCTTTATTAAACTATTAAATTTTATTATATTATGGCTAAACAAGCTACAGCAAAAAAAGTAGAGGTTGCACCTCAACCAATAGTAGAAACTAAAAAAGCATCTACACCAGTACAACCCGCAGAACCAAAGTGGGAAATAAAAGACAGAAGCTATTATTTAGCTGGAAATGAAGAGCCTTTAACATTTAGACTTAAAGCTAGACATTCAAGGTTAAAACCTTTGCTTTACTTTGACGAAAAGCAAGGTATTCAAAAAGAAATTAGATATGCGACTAATCAGCAATCTCCATTTGTACAAGATCAAAGCGGAGAAGCTACATTAGGACAAATTGTTTTTGAAAACGGTATATTATCTGTACCTAAACAAAAGCAGAATTTACAAAAATTACTATCATTATTCCACCCTGACTTAAACAACAGGTATTACGAGTTTGATGCTCAAGAGGAAGCTAAAGATGATTTAGAAGATTTAGAACTTGAGTTTGAAGCAATTTCAGCTGCAAGAACAATGGATGTTGATCAAGCGGAAGCAATACTAAGGGTTGAAAAAGGCTCTGAAGTATCTTCTATGAGTTCTAAAGAAATAAAAAGAGATTTATATATCTTTGCTAAAAGCAATCCAAGCTTATTTATAGAGCTAGCTAACGACGAAAACGTTCACTTACGTAACGTAGCTATTAAAGCAACAGAGTCTGGAATCATAAGCTTAAGCGGAGACAATAGAACTTTTAACTGGACTAGTAATAATAGAAAATTAATGACTGTACCTTTTGATGAAAACCCATACTCAGCTATGGCAGCTTTCTTTAAAACAGACGAAGGTATTGAAGTTCTCAAGTCAATAGAGAAAAAAATCAATTAATACGTAATATAAATATATAGAGGGGATAGTTAACTCTGTCCCCTTATATTACATAAAAAAATAAATAAATGGCAATAAGCGTAGATACTGTATATAAAACAGTTTTATTAATACTTAACAAAGAACAGCGTGGTTATATGACGCCGGATGAGTTTAATAAAATTGGACAGCAAGTACAACTTGAAATATTTGAAAAGTATTTTGAAGACTTAAATCAAATAGTTAGAGCACCTCAAACGGATGCAGACTATGCTGATCGCTTACCATATTTAGAAGAAAAACTATCTGTGTTTGAAAGCACTGCTACATTTAATGTGTCAAATGGAGCAGCGACACTTTCAGGAGTACATCGGTTAAACACAGTTACTTACAACAATATAGAATTGCAAAAAGTAGGTAGAAAAGAATACTATAACATAATAAAATCGCCTTTAACAAAACCAACAGAATCACACCCTATATATCTGCAGGAGGGTAATTCTTTAAAAATAGAACCTACAACCATAGGGACTATTAATACTTCTTTTATAAAAAATCCTTTACCTATTAAATGGAATTTTACCTTTAACGATAATTTAAACATATACGTATTTACAATTATAGGTTCTACTAATTTTGAACTGCATTCATCAGAACAAACGGAGGTTATATTACGAATACTAGCTTATGCAGGAATAATAATAAGAGACCCTCAAATTGTACAAACAGCTACGGCTAAAGTTCAGCAGCAAAACATAAACGAAAAAAGATAATAAATGGGTTTAATAACAGAAAATAATACGCATTACTACGCTGGTCAACAGAGCTATGCATACCCTGTAGCAGATGGATCTAATGAGATAACTTGGATAGGAGATGTAGTTTTAGAGCCTACTATAGCTGGAAAACAAAACTCTAATTACGAAGTTTTTAAAAATAATATTTTACTTACAGAAACTACAAATTACACTTTATTGAATGGGGTGGTAACAATTATAGGTTCTTTATCTGCAGGAGATGTAATTATTATACAACTTAAACAAAGGGCTAGGGAAAAAAATTATGGAGGATATGCTTATATTACTTTAGATGAAGTTATAAATAACTTTATTGTTGCGTATGTAGGAGAAGACAAACTTATACCTAGAGTAAAAAGAACAGATGTTATATTTCACGCAAAAAGAGGATTACAAGAATTTTCTTACGATACTATAAATAGTATTAAATCTCAAGAACTAACAGTTCCTTTAAACTTAAGTATTCCAATTCCTCAAGATTATGTTAATTATGTTAGCATGTCATCCGTAGACGAAAATGGTTTAGTAAGACCTATATACCCTAACTCAGTTAGTAAGTCACCTACTGCTTTACCATTACAGGACAACGAAGGAATTCCTATACAAGATAGTTTTGGAAATAATTCACAAGCCACAAACTCTTTAACTGAAACTAGGTTTGGAGAATTAGATATGACTAAAGTAAACGGACCGAATAGTGGTGTAGGTCAAAGATATGGATTAAATCCATCTACATCAAATACTAACGGTATGTTTATAATAAACAAACGGGAAGGTAAGTTTTCTTTCAGCAGTGATTTAGCTGATAAAATAATAATACTAGAATACTTGTCAGATGGGTTAGCTTACGATGCTGACACTGAATTACCTAAAATGGCAGAAGAAGCAATGTATGCTCATATAGCTCACGCTATTGTTTCAGGAAGATCAAATCAACCAGAGTACGTTGTTAACAGATTAAAAAGAGAAAGAAGCGCTAAGTTGAGAAATGCTAAAATAAGACTATCAAATATAAAGCTAAGTGAAATCGTTAATATAATGAGAAATCAATCTAAGCTAATTAAACACTAATTAAATGGCAGAAGCAAAGAATAGTTTTTTAGCGTCTAAAATGAACAAAGATTTAGACGATAGGCTTATACCTAGTAATGAGTACAAGGATGCTTTAAATGTATCTGTATCTAACTCTGAAGATAGTGACGTTGGAGCTTTAGAAAATATTTTACAAAACACAAGTGTATTCCCCATTTCTACAACTTCCAACTTAGGATATAACAACGGTAAAGTAATAGGCTACGCAATAGATAATTCTAAAGATAGTGTATATTTATTTTGGACTAATTATACTTTCGACCCAACTTCTGGAAGGGAAGATCATCAGGCTGCCAGTGGAAACGAAAATACAAATTCAGTTATAATACAATATAATACCAAAAACAACACTCTTACTAAAACGTTGGTGGCTGGTAGGTTTTTAAATTTTTCTACAGAACACTTAATACTAGGTGCAAACATAGTTGAAAATTTGCTTTTTTGGACAGACAATAGAAATCAACCTAGAAAAATAAACTTAGAAATAGCTTCAGCTAGATCGGCTGGATCAGTTAAAACAACTGGTTTGTATGCGGTAGGTAACAATTATTCAACCGGAATTTACAATACAACCAATCCGATTCCAGGAGGAGTTGGTACCGGTTTAACTGTTTCAATAACTGCAACAAACGGAGGTATTAGCGGTGTGGCAATAGTTACTCCTGGTAGCGGCTACGCTGTTGGAGATGTAGTAAATGTGTCAGGACCAGGCCCAGGCATTCAAGGACAAATAGCTATAACAAGTCTTGAAAATTACTACCTAAATGAAGATCACGTTTCAGTTGCAAAATATGCTCCCTATAAGCCTATAGATCTGTATAAAGATTATTCAGGAACTTATAAAACGACCATGAAAGATGTGGTTAGCGAAAAACTACCCAATGACACCACAGCTAATCCTGATTATAATTCTGACTACGCAGGAGATCCTACATACTTGCAGGATAAATTTGTTAGATTTAGCTACAGATTTAAGTACGACGACGGGGAGTATTCTATTATAGCCCCTTTTACTCAAATAGCTTTTATACCTAAACAAGACGGAAGTTTTATAGATAGATATGACGCCGGTAATAACCTTATTTCATCAGACGAAAACAAGACTTATCAAAGTACCGTTGTTTCTTTTATGGAAAACAAAGTTAATCAAATATCTTTAGTTATTAACTTGCCAAGTGCCGGGAACTCTTTAGAAGAAAACTACAAAATAAAAGAAATAGATATATTATATAAAGAATCTGACGGAGTTTCTATTAGTGTTTTAGATACTGTTGAAGTTGAAGAAATACAAGATTTAGCAGGAGCTTCTAGTGTTTATGAATATAGTTATCAGTCTAGAAAACCTATTAAAACTCTTCCGCAAAACCAAACAACTAGGGTTTATGATAAAACACCAGTAAAAGCACTTGCTCAAGAAGTTAGCGGTAACAGGATTATTTACGGAAACTATGTTAACAAACATACCGCTCCTGCTCATTTAAAATATCAAGTTGCTGCTACTCAAAAGTTTTCTTCTGGATCAGATAGTAACTACTCATATATAGAATACCCTGAACATACTTTAAAAAGAAATAGAAACTACCAAGTGGGTTTTATTTTAAGTGACAGATATGGAAGACAGTCTGATGTTATACTATCAAACGTAAGCAGTAACAATGCTTCCAACTCCCTGTTTGGAGCTTCTACCTTTTACTTTCCTTATAGGAAGTCAGGCGACGCTACCACGGCACTTGCTAGTATTGGTAACTCTATTAAAATAAGATTAAATGAAGAAATTATTAGCAATAAAAGCCCTTTAAGTGTTGATAATGCAGCCTCTACAGGCGAACCTGGTTTATACAACGCTACAACAAACCCAACAGGTTGGTACTCTTACAAGGTGGTTGTAAAGCAAACACAGCAAGAATACTATAACGTTTATTTACCTGGGTTTTTAAATGGATTTTTAACAAATACCACAGAGCAAGGAGAAATTTCTCACATAGCTTTATTTAGCGATAATATAAACAAGGTTCCAAGATCTTTAATAGAAGTAGGCCCTGATCAAAAACTATATAGAAGTGATGAAACTTTATTTCCTATAGTTGAAAATCTTCTTTTATCAGGAAACTTAAATAGCAATGAGCAGTTTTATCCCGGGGAAAAAATATATCAAATACCTACTATAGGAGCTTACGACGAGCTAAACAACTTAGGAGCAGGAGGCGCTGATGATGCAATATACAACAGTGATAATAATCCTTTAATAGCAAGAATAAGTACGCCAAGTGCTTTAGGGGTTACGCATACACATATGAACCCTTTTTTATCTGTAGCAGAAACAAAACCTTTTGAGTCTAACCTAGATATTTACTATGAAACATCAACAACAGGATTAATATCTGAATTAAACGAAGCGGTAAGAGCTAATCAAGGATCACCCGTTCAAGATTTTGATACTTTTACATATGTACATAGAGAATGGCAAGACCCTTCAGGTACAGGTAATACAACCGGTGATAATAATTCTAGGTACGTAACTGATGAATTTTTACCAACAAATCAAGGCGTAGGTGATATTAACAATAGTGCGTTATTTAGTTTTTCAGTACAAGACGGGTTAGGAAATAATAGAACTAACGATTTTTCTGTTGAGGCAAATACAGTAAACAATATTAAAAAGTATAGAATAAAAATAAATACAGACTTTTATTACGGAGCAACCGGTGCTATTGAAGAATCTTACATTTTTTCAATAGGGTTAGTTAATAGTGCGGACTCTGTTACTTCAGGAATAAACGTAACAGTGGCTGTAAATAATTCTGTAACACTACCTCTAAACGATACTACAGGTGTATTTATTACGCAATCCGTTACGGACCAAGGGTCTAATGTACCCGCAGGTACTACAGTGACAGGTATAAGTGGTAACAATATAACAATTAGCAATCCGGTTACTCTCGGGAGTGGTACCAATATGTTTTTTACCGCCCCTGTTACTATTATAGAAAAAAGCGGTGTTTTGCAAAATGTAACACCTATTTTAAGCGCTAGCGTTTACAATCCTGCTACAACTCCACCTCATACTTTTCCTAATTATTGGCAAATTAGTAGTAATTATTTTCAAGCTACCGTGTTTAATGGAGCTTTTGATGCTAATAAAAAATTACAAGATATTTCATATGAATGGGATACTTTACAACCAGGTTTTTTAAATGGGAATGGATCAGTTTCTTTTTATACATCAGGAAGCAGTCGGGTTATGGAATTGCAAAGCAGTACTGGTCAAGCATTTCAGTTATCTTTAAGTAACACTGGTAAAGTTCAATTAATTCCGCCTTTATCTATTGATATTACTGAAAACTTTGTTCTTAATTTTACAGCTACTGATGCAGGGGGAGCTTCTGTATCTGTACCTGTTAATTTTACATATGTTGAGCCAGGTGTGGTAATTTCTTTTTACAGAGGAAGTCCAAAATATACAACTAAAAACGCAGCCTGCAGCGGAAGTACTAGCGGAACTGTAGACCAAGCATACATGCTTAAATCTGATTTTGACAATAACTTTATGGTTTCAGGTGGTGCTATAGAAGCAGATATACAATTATATGAAGATATAAATAGAACTTCAAACTACGTTCCTCCTGGTGGAGCTCAATATTTATACTATGAAGATAACGCTTCTGACGCTGTCGCTTTAGAGGTTAACGTTAATGGTGTTCTTCAGGAAGAATCACTAATAGGTATTTTATGTGACGTTGTTCCTTAATACATAAATAAATAAATAAACAAGTAATTATAAATATATGGCCGCTATTATAGAAGTAAAATATTTCAATTCTTTTCTACTACGTAAGACAGCTACTCCAAGTGACGCTACCCCGGCTAACCAACCTGTGTGGTATAAAACACCAGGGTTGGCAAGTAATGATGCTAGAAACTGGATTATTGAAGAATCTAGAATTAGAGGCGGGTATAACAATACTTCTGTAGATTTTGGAGCTAAAGCTTATTTAGTAGCAAATACTAACAAAGGATCTATAAGGCCTAACAGTTTAATATATTCTGGTATATTTAATTCAAGAACAGGTGTTAATAATACAAACCAATTTCCGGTAGGAGAAGAAATAACTAGAAGCTTAGACCCTTCAAACGGTAGTATTCAAAAACTACACGCTGAAAACACTAACCTTACAATATTACAGGAAAACAAAGTAAGTAGAGCATTGATTGATAAGGATGCTATTTATTCCGCTGAGGGTGGAGCAATAACAACTTCTGGCTCTCAAGTTATTGGACAAGTAGTTCCTTATGCTGGGGAATATGGTATATCAAAAAATCCAGAGAGTTTTGCTGTTTATGGTTATAGAAAATATTTTACAGATAAAAACAGAAATGCAGTATTAAGATTATCATCGGATGGTATTACTGAAATATCTGGATACGGTATGAAAGACTTTTTTAGAGATAGGTTTACAGAAATAGACCTTAACTCTTTTAATGAAGGTAAAATTATAGGTGGTTTTGATGTACATACTAAAACATATGTTGTTTCTTTACAAAATATCAACGGCATAGACTATGACACTTTGGCTTTTGACGAACAATCTAAAGGATGGGTTAGTAGATATAGTTATAAGCCTGATAATATTTTTAGTTTAAAAAATTGTTTTTATTCAACATTTAGCGGTGAAGCTGGAAACTTAACCAATAACGGTCTTTGGAAGCATCATTTTGGAAGCGATTATAATAAACTATACGGTCAAACCGTTAACTCAACGGTAACAACTGTTTTTAACTCCAAAGTATCTTTATCTAAAAACTTTTCAACAGTAGGTTATGAAGGTAGTAATGGATGGCAATTGACTTCTTTTATTTCAGATGCTACAGGTGCTGATAGTGGAGTTAATTATACTGATAAATCTTTTCCTATAAAAAGTTATAGTGAAGGAGAATTTATACCAAGCCCTACAGATGGGCAGCCTATATTGCCGGCTAACTATCAGTCTGCTTTTGAAACTACTAACCCTCCTTACACAAGGTTAAGGGCTGGTTTTGATAGAAAAGAAAATAAATATGTTTCTAATCTTAAAAACAATAGTTTATCTAGACCTAGCGAAATTATTTATGGTCAATCAATGTCAGGAATAAAGGGTATGTTTGCTACAGCTACTTTTTCAGTCGATAGCACTACAGACCCAACAGGTAAAAAAGAATTGTTTGCAGTGTCAACCAACTATGTAGAATCATCATATTAAATTAAATGAAATTAAAAGCAAGAAAATTAATACACGAAGATTATGATACCATAGTTGAATGGTGGAAATCTTGGCCAAAGTGGGAACCATTAGGTAGAAACTTACTGCCTGAAAACGGAACAGGTGGTGTAATGATTGAAAGAGAAGGTAAACCTTTAATAGCTGGTTTTTTATATGTAACCAACTCTGATATATGTTGGATGGAATGGATTGTTTCAGATCCTAAACAAAAAAATAAATCAGAAGCTATATCCTTGTTAATATCTTCTTTAGAAAAATGGGGTAAAGACGCTGGCTTTAAAGTTGTATTTAGCATAGGAAGAAGTAAAAATCTTATAAACGAACATAAAAAATTAGGTTATACAGTAGATGATAATTCTAGTTATGAAATAGTAAAAAATATATAAATATGGGAGTAGTAACAGGCTTAATAGCCGCAGGAGCAGCAGTAGTAAGCTCAGGTGTACAAGCTATCAGCGCAAATCAAAAAGCACAAAGCGCAAAAGGAGATGCTCACAGAGCTAAAAATAATCTTGCAGAGCTAGAAGCTTCAAGGCAAGAAATTATAAATCCATATGCAGGCATGGAGAGCGTAGCTGGTATGGCAACAGACGCTTCTGGTATGTTAAAAAATCGTATGGCTAATATAGGTGTTGCAACGCAAGCGGCTGAAATAGAAATAGAACAAGCTGACATTGCTTTAGCAAATACATTAGATACTTTAGCTGCTACCGGAGCAAGTGCTGGTGGAGCGACCGCGTTAGCTCAGGCTGCTATGCAAAGCAAAAAAGGTGTATCTGCTAGTATAGAAAAACAAGAAGTTGCTAATCAGCAAAATGCCGCTCAAGCAGAAATGCGATTAGATCAAGCTAAAATGTCTGAGCAATTAAGATTGCAAGGTGTATCTATGTCTGAAGCTAAACGTATACAACAAGCGGAAGCATCGGGTAAAGACTACGTATTTAAAGCAACTGAAGTGAGAGAAGGTGAACAACTAGATAGAGCGCAAGCGGAAGTTGAAAACGCTCAAGCTGCCGTAGCTAGTTATCAACAAGCTAGAGATGGCGCTGTGGGTAGCGCTATTAGTGGTTTAGGTGCAGTAGCTACTTCGGTTGGCGGTGTAATGAACGAATCTGCAGCAAATAAACTTGATACTAGAAACCCTGAAGATGTTTTTGGTAAAACTCCTGTTAAAAGTAAAGGTTTTACTCCACCCGCTTTTTCTACGCAAAGACCTTCATCTGGATCTAATTATGGATTAACAGAATTTAAGTTTTAAAATAATAAAATATGAGTTATAAAAATCCAAAAGCAGCGCCAATAAACACAGGGGCTGCAGTATATCAAGGCATACAAAAACTCGC
>CESU01064908.1_pt1 | contig 14730 bp, 10 predicted proteins | sample 531141 | NCBI WGS metagenome assembly CESU01 (sample SAMEA2621401, study PRJEB7988) | marine metagenome | isolation source: saline water (ENVO:00002010), including
AGATTAAAAGTTATATTAATTATTAATATGATTTTTGCTTTATATCATTTATTGCTATTTAAATTTCAACATTTTAATGAAATAATAAAAGCCATGAATTATCGCCACTTATATAAGGACGGATATAAAATTCCTAAGGAACAAAATTACTTGTTATTAAGACCAAACAATAAAAAACCTAAATACTACGTTATTAAGTCAATTATATATAATTATTTAATTCTAAAAAAAAGAAAGTTTTCTGAGTTAAATAAATAACTTATTATTAATATTTTACTAAATTTGATAAACTAAATAAATTAAAATTAACAAACATGAAAAAAATCTTTTTACTAATATTTACTATATCGTTTTTACTTCCATCTTGTATATCTCAAAAAAAATATGCAGCATTAGAAGCTACTAATCAGCAAAGTAAAGATTTACTTAACTCTGCAACTGTAAAACTGAATAGTTGTATTGATGATAAAGCTGGTGCAGAGGCTGAACTTAAAACATTAAAAGAACAAGTTACATTTTTAAAGAATAATAATGAAGACCTAATTAATAACATGGGTAATCTTACAACTCTTTCTCAAAAAGGTGCTGACAACCTTGAAAAATCTCTTGAAAGTATGAAAGAAAAAGATTTAACTATTAATATTATGAGAGACGCTGTTACTAGAAGAGATTCTGTAACATTAGCATTAGTTACCAGCTTAAAAGGAACCTTTATAGATATAAACGATAAGGATATAGAAGTTAATGTTGAAAAAGGTGTGGTGTTCATATCTATTTCAGACAAACTATTGTTTAACAGTGGGAGTTATGTTGTTTCTGAAAGAGCAAAAGAAGTTTTAGGAAAAGTAGCAAAAGTAGTACTTGATAAACCAGAAATAGAGTTCTTGGTTGAAGGTCATACGGATGATCAATCAATTCAAAATGAAGTTCTTTTAGATAACTGGGACCTTAGTGTGAAAAGAGCTACCTCTGTAGTTAGAGTTTTACAAAACGATTTTGGAGTTCAGCCTGAAAGAATGACTGCTGCAGGTAGAAGCTATTATGTTCCTGTAGTTGATAATGACACTGCTGAAAATAGATCTAAAAACAGAAGAACAAGAATAGTTGTTCTTCCTAAATTAGATCAGTTTTATGATTTAATCGAACAGGGAATGAAAGCTACTGGAAACTAATAAGTAGTTTAATTTTTAAATAAAAAAACACACACCCAAAAGGTGTGTGTTTTTTTATTCTATAATGTCTCATATAAAAAGATTAATATCTTTTGATATTACCCAATTAAATAAACGATATTTGCACCCTTATAAAAAAAAATGGGGAATTTTAAAGATTTAGGGATTAATAATGGACTATTAAAAGCAGTTGAAGAAATGGGTTTTATTAAACCTACGGCTGTTCAAGAACAAGCAATTCCTTACTTACTTAAGGGTAAAAAAGATTTAATTGCTCTTGCTCAAACTGGAACTGGAAAAACAGCTGCCTTTGGTCTTCCATGTATACAACAAATTGATCGTAATGTAAGAGATGTTCAAACAATTATTCTCTGCCCTACTCGTGAATTATGTATTCAAATCTCTAAGGATTTGATGCAGTTTGCAAAACACCTTGATTATGTTAAAATTGTAGCTGTGTACGGAGGAACAAGTATTGAAAATCAAATTAAGTCTATTAAAAAGGGAGTTCAAATAATAGTTGGAACACCAGGAAGAACTAAGGATTTAATTAATAGAAGAGTTTTAAAATTAGATATAGTAAATAAGGTTGTTTTAGATGAAGCAGATGAAATGCTTAGTATGGGATTCAAAGAAGACCTAAACTATATATTAGATACTACTTCAAAAAACAGACAAACCATGTTGTTTTCTGCAACCATGTCGAGAGAAGTAAGATCTATTTCTAAAAAATTCATGAAAGATGCAGAAGAAATTACAGTTGAAAAATTAAATTCTGGTGCAAAAAACGTTGAACATCATGTTTATAATGTTAACTCTAGAGATAAATATGACACATTAAAAAGAATTGCTGATTTTAATCCTGATATATATGGAATAGTTTTTTGTAGAACTAGAAGAGAAACACAACAAATTGCAAATAAATTCATTAACGATGGATATAATGCCGATGCTATACATGGTGAATTATCTCAGAGTCAAAGAGATGATGTAATGGCAAAGTTTAGACAAAAATCATTACAAGTATTAATAGCAACTGATGTAGCTGCTAGAGGACTTGATGTAGACAGTTTGACTCATGTAATTAATTATTCACTTCCAGATGATCCAGAAGTATATACTCATAGAAGTGGTCGAACAGGAAGGGCAGGTAAAAGCGGAATTTCTATAGCAATTTCTAACTCAAGAGAAGGTAGAAAATTAAAATCCATTGAAAATAAATCACAAATTAATTTCATAAGAAAAGATGTCCCGTCAGGAAAAGATATTTGTTCTAAACAACTTTTTAAATTGATTGATAAAATTCAAAAAGTTAAAGTAGACGAAAAACAAATCGAGCCCTTTTTAGAAGATATTTACTCAAAACTAGAATCCCTTTCAAGAGAAAATTTAATTAAACATTTTGTTTCTGCAGAATTCAATAAATTTTTAGACTATTACAATAAATCTAAAGATGTTAAAAACGAAAGTAAAAAAAATGATAGAACTGAAAATAGAAAACCTTTTAATGAAAGATCTATCAATAGTAGAGATTCGTTTATTAATTTTTCTATCAGTATAGGTAGGAAAAATGGAGTTTCCCCAATTGAATTAATTTCTTTGGTAAATAGAGCATTAAAATCAAATGAAATAGAAATTGGAGGAATTGACATTAGAGAATCTTATACTATTTTTGAAATTGACGGAAGCGTAAAAAAAGATTTAATTAAAAAAATTCCAAAAATAGATTTTAATGGGAATGTTTTATCTATTAAAGAAACAGATGAAAAAGTAGAAAGAAAGTTCTCAAAACAAAAAAAGAGTAATTCAAAATCATCAGGAAGAAGAAGTAGAAATATTTCGGAAAGAGATTTTAAATCAAAAGGTAATTTCAGAAGTAAAAGAAATGACAAAAGAAAAAGGAATAGATTTTAGTTTATCTTACTCAACTTTGTATTTAGCGAATTTTAATAATATTCTTTTAACTCCACTTGTCCTAAACTCAACCTCTGCTTTTTTGTCAGCTCCCTCCCCCTCTGTTTCGATAACCTTTCCTTTTCCAAATCTACTGTGATTAATTATATCCCCTTTATTTATGTCAATATAATTAGAAGAACTATGATTTATTGAGGGATTATTTTTTAATGTTTTTAATTGAATTTTATTCTTAGGCTTTTTAAATCTTAACAAATTATTATTTTTATTATAGTCCTTTATGCCATTAGTGTCAGAAGGTAAAGAATTAAAACATGTATATTTTTTGTCTATTTCCTTTATAAATCTACTTGGCTCACAATCGTTTAACTTTCCCCATCTGTATCTAGTCTTAGCGTAAGTTATTGTTAGTTTCTTTTTCGCCCTTGTGATTGCTACATAAAAAAGTCTTCTTTCTTCTTCTAAATCAGCTCTAGTTGTAGAACTTAAAGCAGAAGGAAACAAATCTTCTTCAAGACCAACAATATAAACATGATTAAATTCTAGACCTTTTGCTAAATGTATGGTCATTAGAGAGACTTTCTTTTCAGAGTCATTAATATCTTTATCCAATTCAGATGCTAGAGCTACATCTTCTAAAAATTCACTTAAACTTCCTTTTGAATCTACCACCTCTTCTTCTCCTTCAATAAAATCTTTTATCCCATTAAGTAACTCTTCAATATTTTCAATTCTACTAATCGATTCTGGTGTGCCCTCAGATTTTAATACATTAATTATTCCAATCCTTTTAAGAACCTCTTCAACTATTTCAAAGGCATTAAGTTTTTCATTTAATAATTGAAGATTTTTTATTAATAACAAGAATTCACTTAATTTATTTTTAGTTCCAGAATTAATGTTTATTTCTTGAGAATTTATATTTTCTAAAGTTTTATATAAACTAATATTTTTTTCGTTAGCAAAAATAAGTAACTTATCCATCGTAGTTTGACCTATTCCTCTAGCTGGATAGTTTATTATTCTTTTAATACTTTCTTCATCACTGGGATTAACTATAACCCTCAAATAGGCTAAAACATCTTTGATTTCTTTTCGTTGATAAAATGAAAGTCCACCATACACTTGGTAGGGAATGTTCTTTCTTCTTAAAGCATCTTCAATTGATCTAGATTGTGCATTTGTTCGATATAAAACAGCAAAAGAATTGTTATCTAACTGAAAATTATTTTTATTTTCAAAAATAGATGTTGATACAAATCTACCTTCTTCTGAATCTGTTATGGATTGATTTATTTCAATTTTTTCACCACTTTCATTTTCAGTCCAGACTTCTTTGTCAAGTTTGTTAATATTATTATTTATTACAGAATTAGCTGCATTAACTATGTTTTTAGTAGATCTATAGTTTTGTTCAAGTCTATAAATTGTGGAATTTGAGTAATCTTTCTGAAAGCTTAATATATTTTCAATATTTGCTCCTCTAAAACCATAAATACTTTGGGCATCATCACCAACAACGCATAGATTTTCATACCTATCAGCCAGAGCCTTTACAATTAAATATTGAGAATGGTTAGTATCTTGGTATTCATCCACATGAATGTATTTAAATCTTTCTTGGTATTTGGCTAATACTTCGGGAAACCTATTAAGCAATTCATTTGTTTTCAACAGTAAATCATCAAAATCCATTGCAGATGCTTTAAAACACCTATTTACATAAGTTTGATAAACTTTTCCAAACATTGGCCTTCTTGACTCATTGTCTTGTTGAACCAGTTCTTGGCTAGACAGATATGCTTTTACGGTGACTAAATTATTTTTTAAAGAAGAAATTCTATTTCTAATGTTTTTATACTTATACAAGTCTTTATCAAGTTTTAATTCTTTAATAATAGTAGCTATTAATCTATCAGAATCTTGAGTATCATAAATAGTGAAATTAGAAGAATATCCCAACAATTCAGATTCAGATCTTAATATACGAGCAAAAATTGAATGAAAAGTACCCATCCATAAACTTTTTGACTTACTTTCTCCCACAATTTGTGAAATTCTTGATTTCATTTCTCTTGCTGCTTTGTTAGTAAATGTCAAGGAAAGAATAGAAAAGGGATCTACTCCCATTTCCATTAAATATGCAATTCTATAAGTTAAAACTCTAGTTTTTCCAGACCCAGCACCAGCAATCACCATTATAGGACCATGCTTATGAATTGTAGGTAGTTTTTGAGTGTCGTTTAATTGACTTAAGTAATCTTCCAAATAAAATAAATATTTAACTTGTTATCTAATTTTTTTATCTATTTTTTACCTTATAAAGTTAATAAATTATATTAGTGTTGTGAAACAAAATTATTTAATTACACCTATTGATTATTTAAAGGGAGTCGGTCCAAATAGAGCTGACTTATTAAAATCAGAATTAAAAATTTTCACTTATGAAGATTTATTATATTTCTTCCCTTTTAGATATATAGATAAAACTAAATATCATAAAATTCATGAATTAGAAAATACTAATTCACACGTACAAATTATTGGAAAGTTTATAAATCTAAGACATTCAGAAAACTCTAAAGTTAAAAGACTCATTGGTGTTTTTTCAGATGGAAATGGAGAAATTGAAATTATTTGGTTTAGAGGAATAAAATGGATAGAAAAATCAATTCAAATTAATAAAGAATACGTTATTTATGGAAAACTCAATCTATTTAACAATAATTTTTCTATAATTCATCCTGAAACTGAAATTCTAGAGAAGCATAATAGAACAATAAAAAATACTTTACTTCCAATTTATAATTCTACGGAATCTTTAAGTTCAAAAGGAATAAACAATAAATTATTTAGAGATCTTATTTTAAATATTTTTAAAAATCATGAGAAAACTTTTAATGAAAATTTAAATAGACGTATAAATGAAAAGTATAACTTGATTTCTAAATTCGAAGCTTTAAGTAATATACATTTCCCTAAAAACCAAATATTATTAAGTAAAGCACAGTTTAGATTAAAATATGAAGAGTTTTTTTTCATTCAACTCCAATTTGTTTTAAAAAACTTAATTACTAAAAATAAATTTAAAGGTTTTAACTTTTCAAAAGTTGGTGATTTTTTCAATAACTTTTACAATAATAATCTTGAATTTGAACTAACAAATGCCCAAAAAAAGGTAATAAAGGACATAAGAAAAGATTTTTCAACCAATGCCCAAATGAATAGACTATTACAGGGTGATGTTGGTTCCGGTAAAACGATTGTTGCACTATTATCATGCTTAATTGCAATAGACAATAATTATCAAACTACAATTATTGCTCCAACAGAAATTTTAGCACAACAACATTATCATAGTATTTCAAATTCATTAAAAAATTTAAATTTAAATGTTGAAATTTTAACAGGTTCAACAAAAAACAAAAATAGAATTAGCTTATTTGATGATTTAAAACTTGGTAAAATAAACATATTGATTGGAACTCATGCAATATTGGAAGATAAAGTTGTTTTTAAAAATTTAGGTTTAGCAATAATTGATGAGCAACATAGATTTGGTGTGGCACAAAGATCAAAACTTTGGAAAAAAAACATTACACCCCCCCATATTTTAGTAATGACTGCAACACCAATACCCAGAACATTAGCTATGAGTGTTTATGGAGATTTAGATATTTCTATTATTGATGAATTACCCCCAGGAAGAAAACCAATAAAAACTGTGCATAGAACTGACAGAAATCGCCTAAAGGTTTTTCAATTTTTAAAAGAAGAGATTTTAAAAGGAAGACAAATTTATATAGTTTATCCACTAATTGAAGAATCTAAAAAAATGGATTATAAGGATTTAATGGATGGTTATGAAAGTATTGTCAGAGAGTTTCCTAATGATAATTATCAAATAAGTATTCTTCATGGTAGAATGAAAAATGAAGAAAAAGCTTACGAAATGGAAAGGTTTAAGAAAGGTAAAACACAAATTATGGTATCAACAACAGTAATTGAGGTCGGCGTAAATATACCTAATGCTTCAGTTATGGTGGTAGAAAGTGCAGAAAGATTTGGTTTGTCACAATTACATCAGTTAAGAGGAAGAGTCGGTCGAGGTTCAGAAAATAGTTATTGCATTTTAATTAGTAAAGATAAAATTAGCAATAATGCTAGAACCCGAATTAAAACAATGACAAGTACTAATGATGGTTTTAAAATTGCAGAGGTTGATATGAATTTAAGAGGTCCTGGCAATATTTTAGGAACACAACAAAGTGGATTATTAAATTTTAAAATTGCCGATATAATAAAAGATAAAAAAATTTTAGATGCTGCCAGAGAAGATGCTAAATATTTAATAAAAGAAGATCCTCAGTTAAGACATTCAAATAATAATAAAATTAAAGAGGAATATGAAAAATTGAACAAAAACAGTACTCTTTGGAAACATATTAGTTAATATTTTAAGAAATATTTAAAATTAAAACTTCATAATTGTATCTTTACAATATAATTTTTTTATAATGAAAATTTCACATAATTGGCTTAAAGAGTTTCTTAAAATTGATCTTAAAATTGATCAGATTTCAGAAATTTTAACTGACATTGGTTTAGAAGTGGAAGGTGTTAATAAATATCAAAATTTTCAAGGTGGTTTAGAAGGTTTACTTATTGGAAAAGTACTTAGTTGCATAAAACATCCTAATGCTGATAGACTAAAATTAACAACTGTTGATGTTGGTGGTACGACTTCATTGCAAATTGTTTGTGGAGCACCAAATGTAGACATAGATCAAACAGTAATAGTAGCGACAGTTGGTACTACCTTATATCCTTCAAATGGAGATGAATTTAAAATTAAGAAAAGTAAAATAAGAGGTGAATTAAGTCAGGGAATGATATGTGCAGAGGACGAAATTGGTATTGGTGATTCTCATGAAGGCATTATTGTTTTAAATGACAAATATAAAGCTGGAGAACAAGCGAGCAAAGTTTACAACTATTATGAAGATCATATTTTTGATATAGGGTTAACACCAAATCGTTCTGATGCTATGAGTCATTTTGGAGTAGCTAGAGATCTAAGAGCTGCTCTAATGCATAAAAAAAAGAATTTGGAGCTTATCAGTCCATCTGTTTCCTCTTTCCATATAAATTCAAGAACTAAAAAAATTAATATTAAATTAAAAGAAACTAACCTAAGTCCCAGATTTACTGGTTTATGTATTGAAGATATTAAAGTAGAAACATCTCCTGATTGGATTCAAAATAAATTAAAAAGTATAGGACTCTCACCAATTAACAATGTTGTAGATATTACTAACTATGTTCTCCATGAACTTGGGCAACCATTACATGCTTATGACTTGGATAAAATAAAATCAAATAAAATTGAAGTTAAAACTTTAAAAAAAAATACAACATTTACCACTCTTGATGGAATTGAAAGAAAATTAAATGAATCTGACTTGATGGTTTGTGATAGCGATATTCCTATGTGTATAGCTGGTGTTTTTGGAGGAAATGATCATGGTGTCAATAATAATACACACACAATATTTTTGGAAAGTGCCTATTTTAACCCTGTTTCTATAAGAAAAACTGCCAAATCACATTCCATAAAAAGTGATGCATCATTTAGATTTGAAAGAGGAATTGATATAGAATTGGTTGATTATGCTCTTAAAAGAGCTGCTTTATTGATTTGTGAAATATGTAATGGTAAGATCTGTAGTGATATAATCGACGAATATCCCAATAAAATAGAAAGTAAGTCAATATTACTTAATTATGAAAAAACTAATAAACTTATTGGACAAGTTATCCCTCCTGAAGAAATTAAATCAATTTTAACATCCTTAGATTTTAAAATTAATAATATTACGGAAACTGGTGTTGGTATTACTGTTCCAAGCTACAGACATGACGTTACTAGAGAATGTGATGTGGTTGAAGAAATTCTTAGGATATATGGTTTTAATGAAATTAATTTATCCAATAGCTTATCTATTTCAATAAATTCTGTAGAAACTAACCTTTACTACAAGACTGAAAAATCAATAGCTTCAATTCTTAATTCATTAGGATTTAACGAAATAATGAATAATTCATTAACAAACAATAATTTAAATTTATTTGAGAGAGAAAGTGTAGAAATAATTAACTCTATTAGTAAGGATATCTCAAAACTAAGAACAACATTATTAGAGTCTTGTCTTAAAACATTAAAATATAACATTAATAGAAAAAATGAAAACAGTAGATTTTTTGAATTTGGAAAAATATATGAAAAAGGAAAAAATTCAAACATAGAAAAAAGAAGAGTAGGAATTCTTTATAGTGGTGAAATAAATCCAGTTTCATGGAATAGTAAATCAATAAGTGCAGATTTTTATAAATTGAAAAATATAGTCATCAATATTCTTTTAAAGTTTTCTATAAAGTGTGAAGAAAAAATAATCAAAATAAATGGTTTTGATAAAGCTTTAGCATTTTATTTTAACGACACTAAAATTGGTATTATTGGTCAAATTTCAAAAAATACAAATAAACAATTTGAAATAAATCAAAAAGTTTACTATTCTTCTATTGATATTGACGAGGTTTTAAATAAACAAAACAATAATTTTCAGAAATATAAACCTGTCTCAAAATTTCAATCAGTAAATAAGGACATGGCTTTTATTTTTGATCAAAACATTAATTTTTCTGAAATTGAAGATTTAATTTTAAAATCAAATATAAAAAACTTGAACAGTGTAAATTTGTTTGATGTTTATGAAGGAGATAAAATTGCTGGTGATAAAAAATCTTATGCAATGAATTTCAGAATTTGTAACGATGAAAAAACACTTAATGATAAAGAGATACATTTAGTAATGGATAAAATTCAAAGTAAATTAGAAAATAAATTTAACGCTATATTAAGAGATAAATAATATGTACAATACAAATATTGAGACTGAACTTCAAAGTATTAAAAACAAAACTATCAGCAGTGATGATTTATACAATTTAAATATTAATCTTTTTAATGATTTCGAATTAGAATTACTAAAAAACAAAAACATATTTCATATTAACGATATAAAAAAAACATGTATTGATTATCGTCTTCGTTTTTTAAATTCAAAATATTTTAAAGGTGATATCCCTAATGAAACACAAACTAAATTAAAAGATTTTAAAATAAAACACAGACTAAATAGTTTAGATATAAAAATTATGGCTCCATCAAAACTTTTTAAACTCAAAAATGCTGATGATCCTTTATTGTTTTGTAATCTTGGGAATGACTATTTTTATTTAATTGATAAATGGGGTAATGATTTAAGTTATTTTAGAAAGATTTCAATGTGGCCCTTCAAATCATTAAAAAATATCTTAGTTTTTATTGCTTTTTTAAGTCTTCTAGTTACTCTTATTATTCCTAGTGAGATATTTAAGTATGATAATTCTCCAAATGCTCAATTTCTCATAACTTATCTGTTTATGTTAAAATCAATAGTAGCTATTGTTATATTTTTTGGTTTTTCTCTAGGAAAAAATTTTAATACAGCTATTTGGAATAGAAAGTATTTTAATTAGTAATGAACCAGGATTTTATAATAGTTTTTAAAGGTTCTATAGTTTTTTCAAATAGAATCGTAAATGAGCTAATATTAAATAAAATCAATCCAATTGTTAAAAACGAAAGTGAGTCAGCCAGACTCGCAGGTTTTGGTTTTAATATTGAAAATGAGATATCAATTTATGTTCATTTAGATGAGTTTGAAGAATCTCAAAAAATAATTAACAATTTAAGAATATAAGTTATTTCTTATCTCTTTTATTTTAGAATCACCCATATACGAGTCGAATGAGTCTAACCTGTCTATAACCCCTTTTGGAGTTAATTCAATTATTCTATCCCCAACAGTTTTTGCAAATTCAAAATCATGTGTTGTTATAAAAACATTTCCTTTAAATTTTTTAATGGAATTATTCAAGGCTGTTATTGATTCTAAATCCAAATGACTTGTTGGTTCGTCAAACATTATTACATTTGAATTCAACATCATCATACGTGAAAGCATACATCTAACTTTTTCTCCACCTGATAATACATCAGATGTCTTTAAAGCTTCTTCCCCGCTAAATATCATTTTACCCAAAAACCCTCTTATGTAAACCTCTTCTCTCTCTTCATCGTTTTTTGCCCATTGTCTTAACCAATCTACTAAATTTAATTTATTTTTAAAAAAAGAATTGTTATCCAATGGCAAATAAGATTGAGAAGTAGTTATTCCCCAATTAAACTTTCCTTTATCAGCTTTAATTTCATCATTAATTATTTTGTAAAAAGCTGTTGTAGCTTTTGTGTCTTTTGAATATAAAACAACCTTTTCACCTTTATTCAAATTAAAGCTAATATTTTTAAATAAAATACTAGTTGAATCAGAATAAGATAAATTATCAACACTTAAAATTTGATCTCCTGCTTCTCTTTCGGAATTGAAAATTATTGCTGGATATCTTCTAGATGAAGGTTTTATATCTTCAATTTTTAAATTATCTAACATTTTTTTTCTTGAAGTTGCTTGTTTAGACTTAGAGGCATTTGCACTAAATCTGGCTATAAAGTCCTCCAATTCTTTTTTCTTTTCCTCAGATTTCTTGTTCTGTTGTGTCTTTTGTCTTAATGCTAATTGGCTTGACTCATACCAAAATGTATAATTTCCTGAAAAGTGGTTGATTTTACCAAAATCAATGTCAGAAATATGAGTACATACAGAGTCTAAAAAATGTCTATCATGTGAAACAACAATAACTGTATTGTCAAAATTAATAATAAAGTTTTCCAGCCATTTTATTGTTTCAAAATCTAAATCATTTGTTGGTTCGTCCATTATCAAAACATCAGGATTTCCAAATAAAGCTTGAGCAAGTAATACTTTAACTTTTTGTGCACCGTCTAATTCATCCATTTTTTTATAATGAAGATCTTCCTTTATTTCTAAGTTTGACAATAACGCAGCTGCGTCACTTTCAGCATTCCAACCATTCATTTCTTCATATTCTAATTGTAACACCCCTACTCTGTCACTGTCCTTATCAGAAAAATCAGGATTAGCATAAATATCATCCATTTCTTTTTTAATCTTATAAAGTGTTTTATTTCCTCTTATTACTGTTTCTAAAACTTGTTTATCATCAAATGCAAAGTGGTCTTGTTCTAATACAGACATTCTCTTACCTTGTTCCAGATGAACAGATCCGGAATTTGGTTCAAAAGATTTTGAGATAATTTTAAGGAAGGTTGATTTACCTGCACCGTTTGCCCCAATAATTCCATAACAATTTCCTTTAACAAACGATGTATTCACATCATCAAACAATACTCTTTTACCAAATTGAACAGAAAGATTTGAAACTGTTAACATATTATATTTTTAAATAAGGTGGCAAATTTAATAAATTCAAATTTATGATTATTCTAAATTTATCTTTAAATTAAAAATTATAAATAATTATTTTACTAATGAAAAAAAACTTTATAATAATCTTAATATTTATATTCATTTCATCATGCAACAGATTTGGTAATGAACTCACTTATTTTGGAGGAAAAATTATTAAAAAAACAAACGATAAAATTTCATTATTAAAAGATGAAAATATACTAAATGAATCTCTGATTTCAAATGATGGTGCCTTTTTTATGAGCATTGATTCAATAACAGACGGTCTGTATAATTTTAAACATGTTCCAGAATTTCAATATATAATATTTGAAATAGCAGATAGTTTAGTTTTAAGATTGAATGCGGTAGATTTTGATGAATCGCTTGTCTTTACGGGGAAAGGAGCCTCTCGAAACAATTATTTAATTGATGTATTTTTAAAACATGAAGATGAAGAAAGTTTTTTAAATTCAAAATTAAGAGACAATCCAGATGTTTTCAAAGATATTATTGATTCTTTATTAACTATTAAAAAATTAAAATTTAAAAAATTTCAAAAACTAAAAAAATCAAATAAAACAAGTAATTTGATTATTGAATATGCAATTAAACTCCCATTATATTCTAAATTAGAAACATACATTTCTGTGTTAAAGCAAAATAACAAACAAGATGTTATCTCTAAAAAATATTATAATTTTAGAAATGATATAAGTCTAAATATTAATGAACTTTCTAATTTTAAACCTTATTTAGATTATATTATTTTAAGAACAAATAATATACCAAGAACTAATTTTAATTCTTATTCAAATTTAAATTTACAATTTAATTTAGATAAAATTAATTTTGTAAATACTACAATAACAGATTCTCTTATTAAATCAAAAGTATTAAGATATATAGCTTTTGAGTATCTTCTTAAAGAAAATATATTAATTGACATCGACACTTTCTTAAATACTTTTTTAAAAATTTCTGTAGATCAAAAAATTAATTTAGAAATTCGACAATTATATTCAAATATTATATCCCTACAAAAGGGTAAATACTTGCCAAAAATTAAATTGACTGATATCAATAATGATATTAATCCTGTAGATAATTTGCAATCTGATAAACCTGTAATTTATGCTTTTTGGTCATATGAACAGAACTCTCATCAAATTACTTTGTTTAATAGAATTTTTGAATTTCTAAATACAAATACTAATTATAGATTTCATTGTATTAATATAAATTCAAATAAAATGAAATGGAAAGAATCCTTAAAGAAAATTAGAAGAAGCAAACATGTAACTCATTTTATTTCAAATGATTTTAATAAAATGAGTAAAAAAATGGTATTAAATAATCTTAATAAAATAATAATAACAGATAAAAAAGGAAAAATAACCTCTATTTCTAGTATTAATAAATTAGATAACTATGACTAGTTTCCTTTTTTAAAATCAGCTAGAAATTTTTCTAATCCACTGTCTGTTAATGGATGTTTTATTAAACCTTTAATCGAAGATAAAGGTCCTGTCATTACATCAGCACCAATTTTAGCACAATCAATAATATGCATTGTATGTCTTACTGAAGCAGCTAAAATTTGAGTATCAAAGGCATAATTATCATATACAGTTACAATTTCAGAAATTAAATTGAGTCCATCTGTAGAAATATCATCTAACCTTCCAATAAAGGGAGAAACATAAGTAGCCCCAGCTTTAGCAGCAATAAGGGCTTGACCGACAGAAAATATAAGTGTGCAATTTGTTTTTATAGATTTATTAGTGAAATACTTAATTGCTTTAATACCATCTAGAATCATCGGTATTTTTACAACAATTTGTGGATGAAGATTTGCTAAATCTTCACCTTCTTTAACCATACCATCAAAATCAGTAGAGATAACTTCCGCAGAAACATCACCATCAACAATTCCACAAATTTTAACATAATGATCTAAAATATTTTGATGACCGATTATTCCTTCTTTTGCCATCAATGAAGGGTTGGTTGTTACTCCATCTAAAACACCTAAATCTTGTGCTTCTTTAATTTGTTCAAGGTTTGCTGTATCTATAAAAAATTTCATATAATTAGTTTTTGCTGTAATATAAAAGTATTTTCTCGAAAAATCTGTCTGGTAAAATCATCTTTAAAACTATAGAAAATTTTTGAATAAATTGACCAACTTTGTAATGAATTTTTGGATT
>CESU01016506.1_pt1 | contig 14718 bp, 27 predicted proteins | sample 531141 | NCBI WGS metagenome assembly CESU01 (sample SAMEA2621401, study PRJEB7988) | marine metagenome | isolation source: saline water (ENVO:00002010), including
TCAAGGGAGCTATTAGACGTAGTACTCATGACGATAGCGAAAATGTGCTAAACATTCTAGAAAGCTTAATAAATGATTAATTTTATTTTTGATGTTGATGGAACCCTTACTCCAAGTAGAGGACAAATGGATCCAAAGTTCTCTTCGTTCTTTTTTGACTTTTGTACACTAAACAACGTATATCTTGTTACTGGCAGTGATATTCAAAAAACACGAGAGCAAGTTGGAGAAGTTATTTGGGGAATGACTAAGCGTAATTATCAATGTTCTGGTAATGATGTATGGGAACGTGGTAAGAATATTCGTACTTCTACTTTAAAGTTACCGGATGAAATGTGGAGCTATTTAAATAAAGCAATCACTGACAGTTCATTTCCAGTTCAAAATGGACAACATATTGAGGAACGTCCTGGGTTATATAACTTGTCTATTCCAGGAAGAAATATAGGTAATCGTACTCGAATTCAATATGTAGCATATGATAATCATACTAACGAAAGAAATAATATTGCTGCTAAGCTACAAGAGCAATTTCCATTGTTTGAATTCAAAGTTGCTGGAGAAACTGGTATAGATATTACTGCTATAGGAAATAATAAATCACAAATTCTTAATGATTTTGATCCTTCAGATGTTATCTATTTCTTTGGAGACAAGTGTGATAAAGGTGGAAATGATCATGAAATCGCATTAGCTGTACATGATCGTGGAGGAGAAAATAGTACATATCAAGTAAATAGTTGGGAAGACACATTTTCTTATTTACAAGCTGTTAAAAATGTGGTATAATAATTCTATATAATAATGGAGAACTACATGACTAAAGTATGGTTTAATGACATTGAGCAAATGCATGAAAAGTTTGGTGTCAACGATTGGTTCGAAGCCAATAAAGATAACAAAGAATTGATGGCAAAATATCTTGCATTTCGTATGTCAATGATTAAAGAAGAATATGACGAGACCATGGATGCCATCGAAGCAAAAGATGCTGAAGAAGTAGTTGACGGTCTAATTGATATGTGTGTATTTGCTATTGGTACTCTTGAAGTATTAGGTGTTAATGGCAATGAAGCGTGGACAAAAGTGTTTAATGCTAATATGACTAAATCTCCTGGTGTTAAGCCTGGTCGTCCTAATCCATTTGGATTACCTGATTTGCTTAAGCCTGAAGGATGGACCGCACCAACTCATAGAGGTAATCATGGAAGTCTCAGCGACATTCTTTAAATCTATATACGATAACAAAACTAATCGTAAAATGAAATTCAGCGGCTTCTCTCAATTTGAGAAGCTGTTGTATAAACTATCTGAAATACCAAGAGAGGGCAAACGCGATGCTGAACTTATATCACCGGCTAGTTATGTTGATAGTACGACTCGGGCAAACAAAAATGTTTTGGATTGGTCAGGTTGGGCTGCTGTTGATGTTGATGATCATGAGTTTCAAGGAAACCTAGAGAATGAGTTACGTAATCGTTTCGGCAGTCTTTCTTATGTTTGTTATAGTACTGCTAGTAGTTCCAACCGCCATCCAAAGTTTAGACTTGTCTTCCCACTTAACACATCAATTGAATCTACTAAAATCCGTCATTTCTGGTTCTCGCTCAATAAAGAACTCGGAGAAATCGGAGATGGACAGACTAAAGATTTATCTCGAATGTATTATATCCCTGCAACGTATGCTGGCGCTAACAATTTTATATTCAGTAATATTGGTGATAGCATTGATCCTCACGAGTTAATGGCAAAACATGCCTACGCTGAAAAGCGAGGTTCGTCATTTATAGATAGATTATCCCCAGAAATGCAAACTCAGATTATAGAACATCGCAAGACTAAGATGGAAAATACTAATGTGGTCTGGTCCGGATATCGTGATTGTCCATTTATTAATAAGAATCATATTAAAGAATGGTTTACTATATCTGGTACTGATAACTCAGGTCGATACGCGATGATATATAAAATTATGGTATCAACAGCATTGAGCGCTATCAAGAAACAATATCCAATATCAGCATACGAGATAGAGCAATTAGTAAGAGAACTTGATAATGAAACAACCCGTAAATATGAGAAAAGACCATTAAACATAGAAGCGGATAGGGCTATAGAATATGCATATAAAAATGCATAAAGGCTAAATTAACTGTGTACATTGCCTTAAAACTGTGGTACTGTGGTATCATACAAAGGAGATACTGATGAACCTATTCACTCAAACAATCGCTAATCAAATCCCTACAGGTCTAGATCGTTACGATCAAATCTTCGCTGCTAAGAGACTCATCCTTGCATCAGATTCTCCTATTCTAGCTACATGCAGAGAGACTCTAGAAGAAATCGAAGAAATCATCTTCCAACGAGACACAAAGGAATTAACAGATGCTTGATACAGAAACTCAGAAATTAGTAAAAGACTATCTTAACAAAGGTGGTAAAATCGTTAAATATCGTCCTGGATATGCTAAAACTGAACCTCGGCGTTTTAAATATTCTGTTGCAAATCAAGGCCGTAAAACAGTAACTTTGAAAGGTTATTAAATGAAAGATAAGTATTCAATTAAATTTCTGCAAAAATGTGCAGAAGTACAAATCAAAAAAAGTAATGATTATCAAAACCCAAATTCTCGAGTAAAGCAGGCCGATTACTATCCTCGCGGCTGTGCTACTATTCTTGACACAATGGCTGCAAAAGTTCTTCGTATGCAATCTGTTCTTGAAGCTATGGAATTAGATCCAAATTACGTGCCAAATTTTGAGTCACTCGAAGATTCATGTGTTGATATTACCAACTACGCATCCTTCTTTGCTGCCTATATGAATAGTGCTATTGATGGTCAGACTGATGAGCGTGATTTTTTAAATCGTCCTATAGCACTCAAAGGAAAACCAAATGAGATCGTTCAGCCTTAAAGATATAAATTTGATAGAACTCTTGGCAAAAGCAAAGGCTGAGAGTCAACTTATTTTTGACAAAGAGTCTACTCGAAAGGGTAGAACTCTTAATGATATTACTGTTACTAATATGTACGGTCTTGCGGCTGAACAGTTTCTTATTGAAAAATGTAATTTCACCGATAATCCTTTACCATATCAGGATGTAATATCTCCAGAAGGTATTGATGTTGAAGTAAAGGTGACGAAGGTTTTTAATTACATTCCCGATGTATTACGTCGTTTGAAAGAAAAGCGGAAAAAGTACCCTAGTTTATATCAGCCTGATTGGGTTTTCATATATACCAATAATAAAAAAACCCGCGAATACGTATTTGCTGGCACATACAAATGGAATGGTAACACATATGTTACTAAAGATTGGTCTTTAGAAATTGATAGAGAATTTCTTGCTAACTATGGAGGAGCAAATAATTGAAATCTGGAAAAGTCTGGGGAATGACTGAACTTATTGAAGCTAATGGTACTTTAGAATTTCATCGTATTGAAATGGAAGCTACAGGAGTATGTTCAAAACATCTTCATGAATATAAATGGAATGGCTTTTATATTGAGTCAGGTATAATGCTTGTACGCGTATGGCAAAATGATTACGATTTAATTGATGAAACTGTTTTACAAGCCGGTGAATATACCAAAGTTAAACCAGGTGTTTATCATCAATTTGAATGTATTGAACCTGGTGTAGCTTTTGAGTTATATTGGGCTGAGTTTAACCACAACGATATCATAAGAGAAACTGTAGGGAGATCAGACAATGAGGGAATTTATTAATGATGCTTGGAACAGCGTCATGGATGCAAATATTAATCCTTTAAAGAATATACCCAATCTTCAAGTTAGACATTTGATTATGCAAATACTGGCTTGGATGTGGGTTTCCGTGTGCTCTATGTACATAGGAAGTATTATGTTTTGGGGTATTAATGCAATTGTTCATACATTATTATTAGCAGCAATTGTGATTACAGTCGGCACATTTGATACTGCAAAGCGCAATCCTAAACTTTTCAATAGAATTGACGGGTATAATGGCCGCAGAAATAATGGAGAACACGACTAGTGAAAATAGGATTTACTTGTAGTACTTTTGATTTACTTCATGCTGGACATGTATCTATGCTCAGAGAAGCAAAGTCGCAATGCGACTATTTGATTTGTGGTCTGCAAGTAAATCCTAATGTTGATCGTAAAGAAAAGAACTCTCCAATACAAAATATTGTGGAAAGGCAAGTACAGCTTTCCGCAATAAAATATGTTGATGAGGTCATTATTTATTGTACAGAAGCCGATTTACTTGATATAATAAACATGTATCCAATTAATGTTAGGATACTTGGTGAAGAGTACAGAAGCAAGGATTTTACCGGTAAAGATGAATGCCGTAACCGTGGAATTGATTTGTATTTTAACAAACGTGATCATCGCTTTTCAACTAGCGATCTAAGAAAGAGAGTATGCGAACAATGAAAATGAATTCAATATTAGATATTCGTCAATACTTTGTTGATGAACTAAATAGTGAGTCATATACTATTGATAAAACTGGCGCACGAACTATTGAGTTAATCGGTGCTTCATTTAAAGCTGATGCTCCATCGATTTTTGGCACGCCATCACACTCTTATATTCGAAAAGAATTAGATTGGTATGAAAGCCAATCAACTAATATCTTTGATATTAATAAAGAGTCTGGTGGAGATGCTCCAGCTGCTTGGAAATATGCGGCTAACACTCATGGTGAAATTAATTCAAACTATGGACATCTAATCTATGCTAATAAATATTTTGATCAATATCAAAATGCATTATCTGAATTAGATAAAAATCCTGATGGTAGACGTGCTTCTATGATCTACAATCGGCCTTCAATTTGGGTGGAGTTTAACGAAAATGGAAAATCTGATTTCATTTGTACTAACGCTGTCACTTACTATATTCGTGATAATTTACTTCATTGTGTAGTCCAAATGCGGTCTAATGATGTAGTATTTGGCTATAAGAATGATTATGCTTGGCAACGACATGTCCAAAATAAATTAGTAGAAGATTTAAATAATATCTATAGAGTTAAAGATCCGGTTATTGCTGGCACAATGATATGGCAATGCCAAAATCTTCACGTATATGAAAGGCATTTTAATCTTGTTACATAATACTGATCGTCAACATAAATGGGATCTAAGATATTTAGAGCTGGCTAAAACTATTGCTGGATGGTCTAAAGATCCTTCAAGTCAGATCGGAGCTATTGCTGTAGGTTCAAAGGGACAAGTCTTAGCTCAAGGATATAATGGATTTCCACGTGGTATGGTTGACAGCACTAACTTGTATGAAAATCGAGAAGAAAAATATGCTCGAATTGTTCATGCTGAAATGAATATGATTTACAATGCTTCATTCAATGGAGTATGTTTGAATAAATCTACTGTTTATGTCTCAGGTCTTCCTACTTGTTCGGATTGTGCCAAAGGTCTTATTCAGGTTGGTGTTACTGAACTGGTTATGCCACAACAAAAGATTGTTGAAAAATGGTATGACTCATGGCAAAGATCTAAGTCATATTACAAAGAAGCTGGTCTTAAATACCGATGGGTAACAATATGAAAGTCATAACAAATCCTATTAATAATATCCCAGTAAATGCCAAATCACATACTCTTGGTTGGGCTCAACTTTGGCGAGATCAACTTGGCGCTTACATAGATAATAAATGCACGCCAAATGTTAGAAAAGCTAGTACTGTTTATATTGATCATGGAGCTAACTTTGGGGGAACGTTAAATCTATTTGGCGGTGCCAATAAAGAAGTTTATGATAAGTTGAATATAATTGCATCGTGTAAAGATGTAGTCTCACTTGATTGGGACATGCCTGATTATGGAGCTATGTTAAAGAAAAGACTGAGTGCTAAGACTACATACGAAGGAATTACTGAAGACTGGTGTGATTTACTATCTAAAAGGTTTAAAAATGTTAAATCACTTAAACAACAAGAATTGGATTTAAATAATGTCATTGTCGGAGATAGCCATACTTTGTCTTTTTGCGATCGGGGTGATATGGTGTTTCGTAATGATGGTAAAACTCTTCATGGCGCTCTTAAAGCCGGCCTTTCTAGTCTTATTCGTGATAATAATATACGCTATAACCGTATCACTTTCTGTTTAGGATCTATTGATATTCGTCATCATTTATTACGACATGAATTAAATATTGACGTTTTAATAGATTCTTATTATGAGCAAGCTATGAAATATAGTAGTGATTCAACAGATGTTTGGTTTACTGCTCCAGTACCAGTAGAATTTGAGGGTCGACGCATTCCTAAATCTGGCTTTTTTAAAAAAGAACCGTTTTACGGTAGCTGCGAACAGCGTAGAGATGTTACAGATATGTTTATAGCAGCTTTGCATAAACGAACTAGTAATGTTGTACAACCACCAGCTGATTGGTATAGCATGGATTCTCAAAAATATGCTGAAACTTATATGGAGCATGGTAGTAGTTTTCATATAGCTCCACCATTTTATAGAAAAAACAATTGGGGAGCGACAGTTTTTGCCACATAATAATCACGTAGTTGACTTAATCAATAAAGACTATCCTTTCCCTTGGAGTAGTCCCGAGGATACTAAGGAACATTATTTAGAATTAGCTAAGGATTGGGAAGATCCTTATGGCCCTCCTGTTATTAAAAAGCATGAGGGCATTCGTGTTGTTAGAGATGACTACTTAGTCGGTAGTAAGGTTCGAGGTGGGGACTGTCTTATATCTTCTTTACCGAAAAATATAGACACTATTGTTTATGTTCAACCACGGACTGGATTAGCTGGGGTGAGTATTCTTGATGTAGCAAAAAGACACAATTTAAAAGTTAAACTCTTTATGCCTTCATCGAAAAAAATATCACCGCATCAGGCTTGTTGTATTGAACGCGGAGCAATAGTAGAATTTCATAGAATTGCTGCTATGCCTAATTTAAATGCCATTGCAAAGAAATGGTCTGACGAGCGATCTAATTGTTTCTTTGTTCCACTCGGATTAAAGCATGAATTAGTCACAGCCGGAATCGTTAAAGTTGCGTCAAAGATCGATCCACCTGACGAGGTTTATACTGCCACGTCCACGGGCGTGCTCACACGGGGGCTTCAAATTGCTTGGCCAAATGCTAAGTTTACATCAGTTTGTGTGTCAAGAAATATGAAAGCCGGAGAGCTTGGCATTGCTGAGGCAATATCCGAGCCATTAGCATTTACTGCCTCTGAGAAAAAAGATAAGCTTCCACCATTTCCTAATATAAGTACTTATGATGGAAAAGCCTGGAAGTACATTCCAAAGAATTCAAACAAAGATATTTTATTTTGGAATGTAGGTGCTGAACCACCACTAAGCCGTTGGGCTATTATCGATGAAACAAATTCTTATAAGAAGTGGCCAAAAGATGAGCTGGTTGAATGAAGAAGCCCTAGACATTTTTGTCGACTACTATTATCCAAAAGCAAAGTGGTTGCAAAATAATGTTAATTGGGGTCCATTAGATTATGAAGGACCAGAAGCTGCAAAAGCTATTGATGATCCTTTAATGCAAAAGATTGACATATATGACTGCTTTACTCGTAATGCAGCAGGATTTTCTAATGTACTTCAGGATCTTAGATTTGGATCTAAAACTCCAAAATGGAGATGGCAGGATAAAGATCGAAGAGAATTGAATACTAAAAATGATTTGATTAAGTGGGATACAAAAACTTGGATGTATGTGTTCCTAAGTCATCGGGTTACAGGGTCTGGAGCTTCATTTGAAAGTGATCATGGATATAGAAATAATATTATTCAACACTGGGGAAAGCATCGAGATATTAAAGATATGGCCGAGGACTTGGTAAGCTTTAAAGCTACTGGTAAACCTCTTTTTACATCAATCGGCAATCAACCACCTGCTCCAAAAAAGGGAGTATCAAACGTAGATTTCCTTTCTAAAGAGCTTCCCGAAGTTATAGATAGATTAGGTGACTGGCTTGTACAGCGCAAAAGAGGACACAAAGAAATTGTAGACTTTTTAAATGTTTATAACAAGTCTGCCGGTCATAGAAAATTCAATTTCCAATACGCAGCCTTTTCAATGGATTGTTCTGATTACTTTCCAGAACACGTTGATGTTGATAGCCATACATACTTAGGTAATAATGCAGTTCGATGCATGAAGAAATTATCTGGGGGTTGGAAACCAGATAATTTTATGGATTTATTGAGAGAAAAAACGGGTGGAAAACCAAAAGATTTAGAAGATGTAATGTGTGACTTTGTGCGGTTTGGACAAAATTATGTTCCTCGAGGAAACGGAACCTTCGATCATATACCATCAACGTTAGCAAATAATTCGAGGTGGCATTCTGGCTGGGAACAACGGCAAGGTGTGCCACCTCAAAAAGGTATACAATTAGAGGATTTTATGGTATAATGACTAAGAAATTAAAAATATCCGTGATCGGCTGTGGGTTTGTAGGCACAGCTGTTATTAATGGTTTTAATAAAACACTATGTGATATTGCACCAATCGATATCAAATACAGTACTACAGTATCAGACACTGATTCATTTTGTGATGTATTTTTTGTATGTTTACCTACACCCATGAATAATGATGGATCTGTTAATGCTGCACTTGTAATTGAAACTGTTAAATGGTTAACGCTTAATAGGGCTGGACATATTGTAATAAAATCAACAGTCACGCCTGATATTATAGATAAACTTTCTGGTGATAGGGTAGTTTATAATCCAGAATTTTTAAATGAAGTATCTGCTAACGAAGACTTCATTAATCCACCAATGCATATATTTGGCGGGCATATTAAAGACACAAATAATATTGAGAAAATATATAAAAAATATAGTAAATGTAAACCTTGCCCATGCCACCATGTGACATTAAAAGAAGCAAGTTTTATTAAATATGGAATCAATTGTTTCCTTGCTACAAAAGTATTATGGTTCAATCAATTCTATAATATAATACAAAAACATGATTGTAATTTTGATGAGATTACTTATGCAATGAGATCAGATCCAAGGATTGGTAATTCTCATACAAGTGTTCCAGGATTTGATGGCAAAATGGGTTTTGGTGGAGCCTGTTTTCCAAAAGACACTTCAGCATTTTTAGATTTTGCAATCTCGTTTTCAGTCCTAGATGAGGTAATACAAGCAAATAATAAGATTAGATCTGAATATACGAAAGATAAAAGAGAGCTTGAACAAAATGTCTCTTTTAGTAAATAACTATTTACATTATTTCTATTTCATGTTATAATAAGCCTATAATCAAAGGAGATATAAATGGCGTCCATTATGGATAAACTCAAAAAGAATTCTAAGCTCAAATCAACAGAAATTTTGTCAGAGTCTAAATTCTTCAACGAAAAAGAAATGATTGCTACCGACGTACCGATGGTCAATGTGGCCTTATCAGGATCAGTTGATGGTGGTATGTCGCCGGGATTGACAGTGCTAGCTGGTCCATCTAAGCATTTCAAAACTTCCTTTGCTTTACTTATGGCAGGGGCATATCTCAGGAAGAAAAAAGATGCTGTCATGTTGTTTTACGATTCAGAATTTGGTTCACCTCAAGCATACTTTGAACAATTTGGTATTGATACTTCGCGGGTTCTTCACACGCCAATTACTAACGTCGAAGAACTAAAATTTGATCTCGTTAATCAACTCGAAGGTCTAGATGCTAAAGATGATGTTATTGTAGTTATCGACTCAATTGGTAACCTTGCATCAAAGAAAGAATTGGAAGATGCTCAGAATGAAAAGTCTGTAGCTGATATGTCTCGTGCTAAACAGCTAAAGAGTTTGTTTAGAATGTGTACTCCATATCTTGCTATGAAAAATATTATTATGTTGGCTATTAACCACACATACCAAGAGATTGGATTATTTCCTAAAGCAATCGTTTCTGGCGGTACTGGCATCTACTATAGTGCTAATAATATTTGGATCCTCGGTCGACGTCAAAACAAAACTGGCACTGAAGTAACTGGTTATGATTTTGTTATTAACATTGAAAAGTCTCGCTTTGTAAAAGAAAAGTCTAAGATCCCTGTTACTGTATCATGGGAAGGTGGCGTTGAAACATATTCAGGTTTGCTAGATGTTGCGATGGCTGGTGGCTATGTAGTTAAACCAAGTAATGGTTGGTATTCTGCTGTCGATATGAGTAATGGTGAAATCTCTGATAAGAAGGTTCGGCAAAGTGGAACTCTTGAAAAAGAATTCTGGGATCCTATCTTTACTAACACAGACTTTAAAGACTTTATAAAAAAGCAGTTCACTATTGGCTACAAATCTGATATAGATATGGATGAGCTTATAGAGATGGAAGCATAATGCAATATGTTGAAAATAAAGATTATGAATTTATTCCAGGAAAAAATGATGATTGGCAAATTAGATTTTTAACCGGAGACTTTATGGAAAGTGTTATACAATACGGCACTATTCGTATGGAAGATGGTGAACAGATGACGTTTGATTTTCATGTAGAAAATAGTCCAGATGAAACATTAAATTCAGAAAATGAAGAATTACAAAAACATGCCGGTGACATTTTGATTTCTATTATTGAAGATGCCATTGAAAATAAAGCAAGTGATTTACACATTAATGAGGTAAAATAGTGAATACAAATATAGAACAAGTTGTTCTTAAAAATATTCTAACTAATGAGAAATATATGAGAAAGGTTTTGCCTTTTATTAAGGCAGAATACTTTGAAGGTATCTATAAAGAACTCTTCAAACAATCTGGTAAATTTGTTGCCAAATATAATAAACTACCGTCAGCAGAATCATTTAAAATCGAGATTGATTCTGCTGATAAGTTTAGTGACGATCAGTACCGGCAAGCGGTAGAAATCATTCCTGAGCTATTCACAAAAGAAACAAGTGATGAACAATGGTTACTTGATGCTACTGAAAAGTGGTGTCAAGACCGAGCATTGTTTAATGCTGTTATGGAGTCAATTAGTATTATTGATGGCAAGCATCCAGATCTATCTAAAAATGCTTTGCCTGATATTCTAACTAAAGCTCTTGGTGTTTCATTCGATACGAATGTCGGCCATGATTATCTTGAAGCATTTCAAGAACGTTATGATTTTTATCATCGTGATGAAGAACGAATTCCTTTCGATATTCAATTGCTTAATGATATTACGAAGGGTGGTTTACCACGTAAGACATTAAATATCATTCTAGCTGGTACCGGTGTCGGTAAGTCATTAGCAATGTGTCACTTCGCAGCAGCTAATCTGACTGACGGTAAGAATGTCTTATACATAACAGCTGAGATGGCAGAAGAGCGTATTGCTGAACGTATTGATGCAAATCTTCTTAATATTCAGATTGATCAGTTGACCGATTTAAGCCAATCTATGTTTGCTGAGAAAGTCCATAATCTTTCAAAGAAAACTAATGGCAAACTAATCGTAAAAGAATATCCAACTGGTTCTGCTAATGTTGGTCATATGAGAGCGTTATTAAGTGAGCTAAAACTTAAAAAGTCATTTATGCCAGATATTATCTATATTGATTATTTAAATATCTGTGCTTCTTCTAGAATGAAAGGTATGGGAGGTGCTATTAATTCATATAATTATATTAAAGCAATTGCGGAAGAGTTTCGTGGATTGGCAGTTGAATTCGACGTCCCGATCGTATCTGCAACGCAAACGACGCGTAGTGGTTATGGTAACTCGGATGTTGGGCTTGAAGATACGTCTGAGTCTTTTGGATTACCCGCTACGGCAGATTTAATGATTGCTCTTATTGCAACTGAAGAACTTGAACAGATGGGTCAAATCGCAGTTAAACAATTAAAGAATAGATACAATGATCCGACGTTCCATAAAAGATTTGTCATTGGTGTTAATAGAGCTAAAATGAGATTATTTGATGCTGATGAAAGTTCTCAAACATTAATGAATGATACTCCGGTATTTGATAATTCAGCTATTGGCGAAAGAATTGTTAATAGCAGTTTTGAAGGATTTAAATTATGAAACAAACCGAAGCCGAGTGTCTTGTTGTAGCAAGTGAAGAATGTGCTGAACTAACAAAAGAATGTATGAAAATTTTACGGTTTGGTATGAGTAATAAGCACAAAGAAAATCTTATAAGCGAAATGGGTGATGTTCAATGTATGTTAGATTTACTAGGCGATCATCTTAATATTTCTGGTGATGATGTCTTTAAGGCATCCCTCGCTAAAAGAGAAAAACTAAAAAAATATAGCAACTTAATTGGAGATAAATAATGGGTAAAGAAACATCACAGGGTATTCATACCGGAACATCTAAATCAATTCGTAAAGCTATGCGCCGAGATTATATTGCTTCAGGTGATAGGTTTATGAATCAAATGAGAGCTTTAGGCAAAGGCAAAGATGTGGTATTTACGATTGAAAATCCGAATAAAGCAGAAACTAATAAGCGGTTTATTAAGCATCGAATTTCAGGTAAAAACTATTTGAATTCGCGCAAAGGAACTTTTACAATGAAAGAAGTGCAGTAAAGCAATGGAAACGGTATTAGCATTTTTTATAGCTGGATTTTTCACTGGCCTAGGATTGTATTCTGCTGAAAAAGTTGGCGGTAAAATTGATACGCACTATGAACAAAAGGATGAACAAAATGAAAATTGAAGTTAACGATGATGCAGTATACGAATTAGTACATCAGGTTCTTATGCAAATGGAAGAAGATATGCCTCAAAGTAAAAAACTAACAAAAGCTATCAAACGAATTAATCATAATATTATGATCCCAACAGATTGGGAAGAAATGTATGACCAAGATTTTGTTGAATATGATACTGGAGAATATAAGTAATGAAGGCTAAATTGATAGGATATACCCAAGTTCATGATATGCCAGAAATTGGTGATGTTCAAGACCTTATTGCCTTTTGTGCAAGAGTATCAAATCCTACAAACCAGATTAATAGTGCGACCAGTGAAAAGCTTATTAAATATCTAATTAAGCATAAACATTGGTCGCCACTTGAAATGGCGTCAGCTACTATGGAAATCGAAACAACTCGTGATATTGCTCGCCAATTATTACGTCACCGTTCATTCTCATTCCAAGAATTCAGTCAACGATATGCTAATCCAAATGATATGGACGAAACTTTTGTATTGTCTGAAGCTCGTCTTCAGGATACTAAAAATCGTCAAAATAGTATTGAAACTGAAGATGATAGCCTGCAAAATGAATGGTGGAATAAGCAAATGGCCGTCATAGAAACATCTAAGATGGCTTATGATTGGGCAATCGATAATGGCATTGCAAAAGAACAGGCTCGTAAAGTTTTGCCTGAAGGTTTGACTTTATCTCGCTTGTACGCTAACGGAACTCTTAGATCATGGATTCATTATATTGAATTGAGAAGTGATAATGGTACTCAAAAAGAGCATATGGAACTTGCTCGAGAGTGTGGTAAAGCTATTAGTAAAATCTTTCCTCTCGCAGAGGATCTAATTCAGGGAGAATAAAAATGGGTAAAAAACTTTCGACTTATTATTCTGATAATGGAAATGACTATTGCGAAATACATTTTAGCTATAAAGAAGAACATGCCTACATTAAATATTTTACAGATAATGGAATTAAATATTTTGAAGAAAGTTTTCCAAATAATTCTCTTCGCTACGTAGAAGATGCTGCAGAAAATTGGGCCCTTGGACATAAAGATATATCTGGAATACCTAATCAACAGTACACCCTTAAATTTAAAGAGGTATCCTAATGGGATTAGAATCATATTATGACGAATTACATATGAAAAATTCTGAAAATGTTCGAATACAAATGTTGCAAGAAGAAATTTACTACTATGAATCCCTTCTTGAACCACACGATTGCGGACATATTCATACTACTATTAGTTTTCTAAAACAGAGGATTGAAAATCTTAATGGTAAAAAAGAATGGCCTTTTGTAAAATAAAGGTTTACATTTTAAATAAAGTGTAATATAATACGTATATAACAATAAATCAGGAAACTAAATGAAACTTAAACATATAGCAATAATGTTAGGCAACGCCGCCGTTTGTGGTCTTGTCGGTTATGCTGCTTATGAAGGTACAAAAGTAGCTACTGAAAAAAAAGAGGAAGTGCAATTACTTGCAGAAGAAATGGCTAGCGAATTAGCAATTGAGCAGGAAGCTATTCGAACAGCACAAGCAGAAGAAGTTAAGCAGATACAATGCTTAGCTACAAACATATATTATGAAACCATGGCGTCGTCTTTAATAGATGCCATGGCTGTTACCGATGTTGTATTAAATAGAGTTAAACATGAAAAATACCCTGGCACTCCGTGTGAAGTAGTACATCAATCGTATTTAAATGATAAGGGTGAACCACTATTAAATAAATGTCAATTTAGTTGGTATTGTGATGGTAAGGCTGATGAGCCACAAAATGCTGAAGCATGGGAACGTTCAGTAAGTCATGCTGTTACAATGTTCACTACTAGTAAATGGCGTGGAATAACTGAAGGTTCTACTCATTATCATGCAACATATGTAAGTCCTAGCTGGGCAAAATCTTTTACTAAGATAGCTCATATGGGAGCTCATATTTTTTATAGAATGGAAGATGGACAATCATGAGTGAAGAACATCAATATTGTACTACAAAGGGTTTAGGATGGGCATTTCTTGTACTTGTCTTTATGATATT
>CESU01107424.1_pt1 | contig 14698 bp, 5 predicted proteins | sample 531141 | NCBI WGS metagenome assembly CESU01 (sample SAMEA2621401, study PRJEB7988) | marine metagenome | isolation source: saline water (ENVO:00002010), including
TTTATCAACTTTAAACTTAAAGTAATAGCTGCTGAAGAGTTAGGATTGGATACTACAAAGAAATTCATTGATGAACTAAGTGGTTATCGAATTCAATTAGAAAAACCCTATTTAATAGATACTTCAATAAATGAAGCTTTAATAAATGAAGCATACTACAGAACAATTAATGAAGTTAATGCAAGTCACATAATGACTAAACTTGGACCAAATCCATCTTCAGAAGACACATTAAAAGCTTACAATAAAATATTAGATATTAGAAACAAAATTGTTTCAAGTAATATTGGTTTTGAGGAAGCTGCAAAAGAGTTATCCGAAGACCCCTATGCAAGATCAAGCAAAGGAAACCTAGGATATTTTAATGCATTTAAAATGTTATATTCTTTTGAATGTGCAGCCTATAATACTCCTATTGGGAAAGTATCTGATATTGTAAGAACCAAATATGGATACCATATAGTTAAGCCTAATTCTATAAGAAAAGCTAAGGGTAGAGTAAAGACTAGCCATATAATGATTACCACAAGTTTGAAGACTGAGAATAACCTCTCCGAAGAAAAAATAAATTCTATATACAAGGATTTGGTTGGGGAAACCAAAACTTTTGAAGAACTAGCTAAACAATTCTCAGAGGATAGAAAATCAGCCAAAAATGGTGGGGAAATTGGATGGATAAACTCAGGTGGAAATTATTATCCAGAATTTGAAGAAGCAGTTTTCTCGCTCAAAACAGATGGAGAATATTCAAAACCATTTAAAACTCCTAACGGTTGGCATATTGTCAAAAGAATTAGTCACGAACCAATAGGTGATCTAAAATCCATGATTTATAGCTTAAAAAATAAAATCCAAAAAGATGCTAGGGCTCAAAAAACAAAATCATCTTTTATCAATAAGTTAAAAATTGAGTACCAATTAAAAAAGATATTTAACATAGAAGAACTAATCAGTATTCTAAAAAATAAAAACTTTAATTATGAAAATATTGAATCTAATAAGAATTTAAAAAATATAAATAATGCAGTTTTAACTTTCTCAAATGTTTCCTACACCAATTATGATTTCATTAAATATTTGGAAAAATCAAAACTTATTGTAAAAAACAAAATTGAGGAAAACTCAATAAATAAAAAATTTGAAAAGTTTATCAATCAAAATTTAATTGCTTTTGAAAAAACCCAACTTGAAACTAAACATCCTGATTTTAAAGCTTTGATGAAAGAGTATCGAGATGGCATTTTACTTTTTGAAATTTCTGATCAAAATATTTGGACAAAAGCAATAAAAGATACAAGTGGTTTAAAAGAATTCTACAGTTCCAACACAAATACTTGGAAATGGCCTAACAGGGTAAGCGGAACAGTTTTTAGCTCTGAATCTAAAAAAACTATCAATAAAGTCAAATCATTGAAATTAAAAAAATCGCTTAGCAACGATTCTATTATTACTATTTTAAATACAGACAATCTTTTTAACCTTAAATACGAAAATAAAATAGTAGATGACTTCACAAAATACGATATAACCTTTGATAATCTAGAAAAAGGATATAATGGTCCATTCGACTACCAAGAAAAATGGATTCTAATTTATGTAGAAGATAAATTACCACAAAGAAATAAGGAACTCAAAGAGGCTGAAGGCATCATTGTCTCAGCATATCAAAATTATCTAGAAAATCAGTGGATATCAAGTCTTAAAGAGGACCATAGCATTTCTATAAACTTCGAAACCCTTTACAGTATCAAAAAAAAACCTTAGTATTTGATTAAATTATTGCCAACTCATTTTGTCCTCATTTGGATATTCTTACTATCCATTTCTTGCAAAAGCGTATCCAACGAGAAGAACTTGGCTAGATTTAAGGATGTTTATTTAAATGAATCCGATATTATAGACGAAATTCCAATAACATTAAATCAAAAGGATAGTACAATTTTTGCGGATAATTATATACATAACTGGTTGGTAAATCAAATGATTACAGATAAATCCGAGGAAATGATCCCCTTGGATGTAATAAAAGTTGAAAAAAAAATAAATAAATATAAATTATCACTTATTTCCTACGAGTTTGAGCAATTTTATATAAATAAAAGATTAGATACTTTAATAAGTAAATTTCAAATACGCAATTATTATGAAAACCATTTAGACGATTTTGTGCTAAATGATTATGTAGTAAAGTGTATGTATTTACAAGTTCCAAAAAAGTCAAAATTTATAAGGGAAATTAAAAAAAATTACCTCTTAAAAAATGAAGATATGATTGATGAAATAATGAAAATTGGTCAAATCGAAGAAATTTCTCTTTACTATAATCCAGAAGAGTGGGTGTTTTTTGATGATTTAATGAAACAAATACCTATTTTGGAAAAGTATTCTAAAATTGAATTTATCAAGAAAAAAAAGAAGGTTATTTTAGAGTTTAATGATTATATTTATTTTGTTAATGTCTTTGACTACATAATAAAAAACGGAACATCTCCTTTAAGTTTTGAAGAGAATAAAATCAAAAGTATTATTCTCAATCAAAGAGCAAAAACTTTGAGGAAGAAATTAAGACAAGATTTATACAACGACGGAATTAAAAACAACTTAATAGAAAAGATTCGACAATGAAAAAAATAATTCTAATATTTCTATTAAATTTTACTTTGCAAGTATACCACAGTCAAGAAATTATAGATCAAGTAATTGCCATTGTTGGAGAAAACCCAATTCTATATTCTGAAATTCAAGGTCAAAAGCTTCAACTTCTTCAACAAGATATGGAGATTAATGAAGATATAGATTGTTATCTAATAGATGAATTTATGATTCAGCAACTTCTTATTCATCAAGCAGAAATTGACAGTATTGAAGTTACAGAAGATATGGTTAAAGTTGAGTTAAATCAGAGAATACAATATTTTTCAGCTCAAGTTGGAGGTACTGAAGCTCTAGAGGAATTTTACGGAAAATCTATTGAAGAAATTAAAGAGGAGTTCTTTGAGCAAATTGAAGATAAAATGAAAGCTCAAAAAATGCAGCAAGAAATAACAGGAGGTGTAGCTGCTTCCCCTAAAGAAGTACAAAAATTTTTTAATACTATTCCAATAGATAGTATACCTTTTATAAATAGTAAGGTTAAAATATCTCAATTAGTATTTGCTCCAAAAATTAATTACACTCAAAAAAACTCTACTAAAAACAAGCTTCAAAATATTAAAAGAAGAATATTATCCAACGAAATTTCTTTTTCTGTTGCTGCAGAGTTTTATTCTGACGATCCAGGGTCTAAGTCTAATGGAGGAAATTTCGGATGGGTAGATAGAGGAGATTTTGTCCCAGAATTTGATGCAATTGCCTATACTATTCCCATAAATACTATTTCTGAAGTTTTCGAAAGCCCATTTGGATTCCATATTTTAAAAATTGAAAAACGTAGAGGTGAACAATATTATGGTTCACATATACTTATTAAAAATGAAATAAGTGAAAACGCGTTAGCCGATTTAAAAGTTAGATGTGACTCTATTTTAGGCGAGGTGAAAAATGAAAATATTTCCTGGAAAAATGCAATCTCACAAAACTCTACCAATCCTAACGATGGAGGAATAATATTTAATCAAGCTTCAGGTGATATGTATTGGGATATGAAAAATATAGACAAATCTTTATTTGTTGGAATTAACTCATTAGAAGTTGGTCAGTACTCAGAACCTCTATATTACGAAGATGAAAAAGGAAACATTGGATACAGAGTTTTGAAACTTGAGGACCAAACAAAACCTCACCTAGCAAATTTAAATGACGACTATAGTTTTATTCAAAAATATGCAATAAACCAAAAACAAATAAATGAAATGGATAAATGGGTAACTAAAACAGCAAAAAATACGTATATTAAAATTGAGGAATTGTATAGAGGTTGTCCAAACATTTCTAAATGGAATATTAAATTTTAATTTTAACTGTTTTAACCCAACTTTTTTACTCTTGAATCGTTTATTTAAAAAAATTAATTTTTACTTTGTTTATATATAATTTTTTATGAAAGTATTTGCTAAATATTTAATTTTATTATTTTTAACTATCAGCTTGTTTTCAGATAGTTATCACTCTCAAGCTACCTATCATTATGTAGGAACTGACAATTTACAAAATACTAATTCTTCATTTCCATCTATATACGGTAACTTTTTTAGGGGAGTTAAGCATCAAATATTAGTTAGAGCAACTGAGCTTCAAACAGCAGGGATTTCTGCAGGTAATATTACTGGATTAGCATTTGACATAGTTTCTAATAGTGGTAACGTTTTAACTGGGTTTGAAATTGAAATAAAATCTACAACCCAACAATCATTGAGTACTTGGAGTAATAACAACTTAGCGACATATTTTGGTCCTTCGTCCTTTACTGACCAGATTGGATGGAATCAACATGATTTTTCATCTCCTTTTTATTGGGACGGCAGCTCAAATATTATAATTCAAACTTGTTTTTACAACAATAGTTGGTCACAGAATGCTGTAATGAATATGTCCAATTACGGGTATAATTCTTTAGTATATAGAAGAAGAGATAATTCTTCACCATGTAATTCAAATTGGATAAATGGTGTAGAAACACAAAAACCTAATATCAGATTTTCGTGGGTTGACCCTAGTAGCCCACCTATATCAAATTTTTCAACAAGTGGAACTAGTACATGTAGTGGTTTAGTCAATTTTTACGATCAAACATCTAACTCCCCAAACAATTGGTTGTGGAATTTTGGAGATGGTAATACTTCCACCCAGCAGAACCCTATACATTCTTATAATTCATCAGGTAATTTTACTGTTGGACTTATAACATCTAATTCATTTGGAAACGACACTATTACTTACAGTAATTTGATTCAAGTAAATTTAACCAACACTCCTCCAATAGCACCATCTTGCACACCAACAACAGGAATTGCTGGATCAACCGGAAACTATGGTATTACAGAGTTTAATTTTGGAAATTTAAGTAATTTATCAGGTTCTTCAACTGAAGGATATTCTGATTTTACATGTGATTCATCATTATTTTATATTGGACAAACTTATAATTTAAGTGCTACTCATATTTCTTTAATTCCCCAGAACTTTTTTGCATGGATAGATTTTAATAACAATGGTATTTTTGAAACTTCTAGTGAGCAAATTGTTTCAAATTTAACCAGTGGTGATTCTACTACTGCTACAATTTCAATTCCTTCATTTGGTGTCGTTAACACCCCACTAAGACTAAGAATTATGTCGGATGCTTCTTTTTCTGGACAATTAACCCCCTGTTCAGACCCTGTCTATGGACAAGCGGAAGATTACACTATATACTTGGCTTACAATTTTAATCCACCAAATGCTGATTTTGAAAGTAACATAAATTATTCATGTGACGGTATTGTTGAATTTTCCGATTTATCCACAAATATTCCTTATGCATGGTTTTGGGATTTTGGGGATGGCAGCACTTCAATTTCTCAAAACCCGACTCATAGCTATAGTAATAATGGAATATATGATGTAACTCTTGTGTCAAGCAACTCTTATGGAAATGATTCAACAACTTACTCTCAATATATAGAAGTTGATTCAACTAATTTGGTAACATCTGCTGGTCCTGATCCTACAACAATAAGTTATTGTTGCGATTATGGTATTTCAAGAGTCCAATTTTCTAATATTAACAATCCATCTTTAGATGGTATTGATGGATACGTAGATTATTCTTGTGAATACCAAGCGTTTGTAGAACCTGGAACAAATTATGCACTAAGAATATTTACAGGCCCTACAAATTCTCAAGATACCAGAGCATGGATTGATTATAATAACGACGGAGTTTTTTCTAGCAACGAAAAAGTTATGGAAAAAATTAATCAGTTTGATCCAGTATCAATAGTCCAAATACCATCTAATATTGCAATAAATACACCTATAAGGTTAAGAATATCTAGCGATGAAGTAGGAAATAACAATGGACCAACAGAAAATGTAAATCGAGGACAAGTGGAAGACTATGCAATAATAGTTGCAACATGTCCAGATCCTAATAATATTATTATAGGTCAAACATCAAATTCTGCTGTAGAATTAAACTGGCAAGCTGGTGGCAACGAAGATTCATGGAATGTAAGATATGGTCCTGAAGGTTTTGGTGTTTTTAGTGGTCTAGGAGTTACTGTGAATAATGTTTTTGTAAATAATTTCTTTGTAACAGGTCTTGAAGAATCAACTAGCTATGATTTTTATGTTCAGTCCATTTGTAGTATTAATAATAGTAGCTGGATTGGACCGTTTAGCAGCACTACATTAAATATTAATAATAATTTGGACTCACAAAAAATAAGTGTATATCCAAATCCAAATAATAAAATTTTCAATATTAAATCTACTGTTAAGATTATTAAAATTGTTGTTTTAGATATTCTTGGAAGTAAATTAAAAACTATTGGACCAAATAATAATTTAGCTGAAATTAATATTTCCGAAAATCCATCTGGAGTTTATTTTTTAAAAATATTTCTTGAAAATGAAAATATTATTACTAAAAAAATTATTTGCAATTAAATTTAAAAATGATTAGAATAATATTCTTTTTACTATTTAACTTCCTTTTTTTTGGGAATTTTTTTGCAACACATCTTGTTGGAGGAAACCTAGCTTATGAGTTTGTAGGTGTTCAATCAAACGGAGATTTTAGGTACAATATTAAATTAAACTATTACTTTGATTGCGGGCCTAACTCAAATTGGCAACCTCCAGGAATCCCAACTAATATGTCCGTAGCCGTTTATGCACACGATGACCCAGCAGATATTTTTCCAACAACTGCAGGAAATTATCCTAAATATGGGTCAACTGATGTTGACATGGTTTACAACTCTACAGTTCAAGAATATTTTGAAGTAAATCCTAATAATCCTAGTGGATGTAATGTTGGGACCACTACATGTGTTTATACTGTATTATACACAGGTCAAATTGATTTGGCACCTAACAATCCCTCAACAGGACAGCCAGTCATTGGTGGTTATTTTTTAATTCATGAGGCTTGTTGTAGAAATGGAGGAGGAAACGGAATAGATAATATACAAAACCCAGGTAGTGCAGGAATGGCTTTTTATGCCTATATTCCTCCATATGGATTCGAAAATAATAGTCCGGTATTTACAGATAATCCAGTACCTTTCATTTGTGCTGGCGATACCACTACTTTTTTAAATACTGCAATTGATCCTGACGGAGATGAACTTCTTTTTAGTTTCACAGCTCCTCTAGATGGAAACCATTCTGGAGGATTTGGAGGGTCAAATAATGTAAATACACCTGGTGCTGGTGCAGGACCAGGGGGTAGTTTAACTTGGTATCCAGATACATATCCATGGCCAATTGAAGAGGTGACATATGCTGGTGGGTATTCATATCAACAACCTTTTGGGCCTAGTGGCTATTACTACATATCAGCATCTAACGGATTAACAAAATACAGATCAAATAATCAAGGAAAATTTGTTGTTGGACTAATGATTAAAGAATATAGAAATGGAGTACTAATCGGAATTTCTACAAGAGAAGTACAGCTGAATGTAATTGCATGCCCACCAAATGTTGCCCCAAATATAAACCCTTCTGCAGGATCAACCAATACAATCTTTTCCGTTGAAGAAGGAGGAAATTTATCTTTTAATTTTGGCTTTTTTGATCCGGACACACCAGTAGATAGTTTAGCTCTAACAGTTAGCGGACAAATATTTGATTCAACATTCACTTCTCCAGAAGCTCAAGTCGGTGGTTATTATGATACATTATATAATGATCCAGTTAACGGAGTTGATGATGTAGGATCAACATTTACGTGGAATACAGATTGCGGACAAGCCAAAGCCTTACCTTACTTTTTTTCTGCATCTGTTTCTGACAGAGGATGTCCTCCTAAAACTACTAGTATAGTCTATGAAGTTACTGTAAATAAAACAAATCCTCCAGCAAATATTTATGGGTCATTAATTGATTGTCAAAATGCTGAAGCAGTCTATACAACAGATAACAACCCAAATATTTCGGGTTACACATGGGATGTTTCAGCAAATGGTATTATTACTCAAGATTATGGAGACAGTGCTAAAATTTTATGGACAGCTCCAGGAACTGGGAGTGTATTTTTGAAAGCTGTAAATCAATTTGGTTGTGAATCCGATCCAATTCAAATAAGCACCACTATAACACCTGCTCCTACTGTTGATGCTGGAAATGATGTTAACATTTGTAGTGGAGATAGTGTTTTATTAAATGGAACTACAACTTCTCTACCTGGCTATATTTCGTTATGGCAGCCCAACACCAATGTGTCTAGCCCAACTAATATGTCAACTTGGGTCAGCCCAACTGTCACAACCTCTTACTATTTACTGGTTCAAAGAGGTGCATCTTGTATTGGAGGAGATAGTGTTAAAGTAACTGTAGATATTGGAAATATTGATGTAGGCAATGATACCACAATTTGTTTTGGGGATACAGTTTCATTAAACGCTACTGGAATAGGAAACAATTTTTTATGGTCTCCTAACAATAATATTTCACAAATAAATTCAGCTTCAACAGAAGTGTGGCCAGATATAACTACACAATATAATGTTCAGTTTACTACAGGCAATAATTGCCAAGCAGAAGATTCAGTGGTTGTATTTGTAAACCCTATCCCAGGTTCTAACCCTAATTTTGTATTAAACGCAAGTGCTACAAATTTAGGAAATGATGAATATAGATTAACAGATGTCTTGAATTTTGATACTGGAGCTATTTGGAATAGTACGCTTGTTAACTTAAACCAACCTTTTCATTTTGATGTTGATCTGTATTTCGGTATAAATGATGTAAATGGAGCTGATGGAATTGCTTTTGGATTACAACAGCTTAGTAATCAACAATTAGGTTCTGGTGGAGGAATTGGATATGCTGGTATAACACCCTCTGTATTTATTGAGTTTGACACCTATCAAAATGGATCTCTTGGAGATATTTCTGATGATCATGTCGCTGTTCAAATAAATGGTTCTATCGATCATAACTCACCAAATAGTATTGTATCACCAATTTCTTTAGGAACTGGAAATATTGAAGATGGACTATGGCACAATTGTATTTTTGATTGGAACCCTGTAAATCAATTATTAACTGTTAAATTTGATGGTGTTCAGATTATAAATCTTAGTTACGATATAGTTAACAATATTTTTTCTGGAAGTCCTGCTGCTTTTTGGGGATTCACAGCTTCAACTGGAGGATCTAATAACGAACAAAAAGTAAAATACAACAGTGGAACTTTTTTCAATAAAATTATTGACCAAGCGATATGTAGCACCGATTCTTTAATACTGTCATCACCAGTAATTGCTGATATTTATTCATGGACACCTAGTGTTTTTATAAATGATAGTTCGGTAGACGCTCCTACTTTTTATCCTTCTGTCAATACTACTTATATTTTTACTGGGACTAATAGTTTTGGTTGTTTTGTTAAAGATACTTTTCAAATCTCAGTTAATGATTTACCTACTGTTAATGCCGGAAATGATCAAACAGTATGTTCTGAAGATTCAGTAACACTAAATGCAAATGGAAATGCTCAAAGTTTTGCTTGGGATAATAGCATTATTGATGGACAGATATTTGAAGTCATTAATACCCAAAGCTATTTATTAACTGGGACGTCTTCAGACGGATGTATTAGTACAGATACTGTTATAGTAAATGCCTTGATATTACCTTCCACAGACGCTGGAAATGATATTAATCTATGTGTTAATGATTCTGTACAGTTACAAGCGACAGGTGCTGATAATTATTTATGGTTTCCAAATCCATCTTTAAGTGATTTAAATATTTCAAATCCATGGGCAGTTCCTACAGTGAATACAACTTATATATTAACTGGTAGTTTAGCTAATGGATGTACTAAAAATGATACTATCTCCATAGACATTAATCCACTACCACTTCTAACCACTTCTATTGATGCTACAATTTGTGAAGGAGATACAATTTCAATTGAAGTATTTGGAGGATCTTCCTGCACCTGGTTGACAGCTAATAATATTTCAGACTCTACAGTCAGCAATCCGCTAGTATGGCCTACTATTACTACTACTTACCAAGTTTTGGCAAGTGATAGTAATACCTGTGCTGATACTGCAGAAATTACCATAACAGTAAATCCTAAGCCTACAGTAAATGCTGGATTAGATCAGAATATTTGTAAAGGGGATACAGCTCAAATTAATATTTCAGGAGCGATAAATTATCAGTGGAGTCCTAATATAAATATTTCAATTACTAATCCTAGTTCTTTAAATGTTTGGCCTGAAGACACAACAAGTTATATAGTTACTGGAATTGATGCTAACTTCTGTATAAATAAAGATACTATTGAAATTAATATTTGGAAATTACCCTTGGCAGATGCTGGTAAAGATCTTTGGTTATGTCCTGGAAGTTCTTTGACTTTGTCTGCAACTGGTGGTACAACTTACAACTGGTTTCCAGACTCTACACTTAACTCTTCAGTTGGAACACCAATAGCAACTCCATTTGACGATGAAACATATGTTGTAGAAGTAATTGATTCTAATAATTGTATAAACTACGATACAACTTTCCTTAAAGTTGAATCAGATGTCCCAACTGATGCTGGTGGAGACACATTAACTATATGTGGTTTTACAAATGTAGTTCTAGGTGGTAACCCTACAGCTCCTGCTGGTTCTATTTACGTTTGGTCTTCTAATTCAAATATTACAAACCCAACTAATTCAAATCCGACATCTGAACCTACTGCTGCAAGTTGGTATACAGTGGAAACAACCAATGATACGTGTACTGGAATTGATTCTGTTTTTGTTAACTTTTTCAGTAAAGTTGTAGGAAATTCTTCTAATGACACCTCGATATGTTTTGGTGAAAGTATAGCGTTATCTGTTTCAGGCGGAAGTTCCTATCAGTGGAGTCCAATAACTAATTCATTAGGAGACACCATTCTTTCAAATGAATACTCTGCAAACCCTGTTGTATCCCCTAACGAAATAACAATATTTGAAGTTTCAATATTTGACACCAATGGATGTTATATAATCGACACAACAATTATCAATATTAAACAGCTACCAAATTTTGATCTTGGATCAGATTTATTTTATTGTGTAAATGATAGTATTCAACTTTCGTCACCTACTGATCAAAATTATATCTACTCTTGGTCACCAAATTATGAAATTTCTAGTACTAATATTTATAATCCTTCCGTATACTCACTAATAGATACTAATTACATACTAGCTCTAACTGACACCTTAAACTGTACCAATTATGACACCATTGCAGTGAGCATTAATTCTTTACCAAATGTCACTATTAGCGGTAATGATAGTTTATGTTTTGGGGATTCAACAATACTTAATGCTTCAGGTTCTGCATTAGTAACAACTTACAACTGGTCTCCTAACGCTAATTTGTCTAATAACTCAATATTCAATCCATTAGCTTTTCCAAATTCTAGTTCCTATTACTTTGTTACAGCTACAGATGTTAACAGTTGTTCAAATATGGATTCTTTATTTATAAACGTTCTCTCATTGCCAGTAGCTGATGCTGGTGAAGATACTGCAACATGTCTTGGTATTTCTATACAATTGAACGGATCTGGTGGAAATATCCCAGAGTGGTTAAATACAATAACACTATCCGATACAAATATTTACAATCCTGTTGCTTCCCCAAGCTCATCTACCAATTATATTCTTAAAGTGACAGATTTATTCGGATGCATTAATTTCGATACAATATTAGTTGATATGTATGCAAATGTTGTAGCAGATGCAGGAGCGGACATAGATACCTGTGCAAACGTTCCTATTCCACTTCAAGCTTCTGGCGGAGTAAGCTACTTTTGGTTGGATAGTTTATATATAAATCGTCCCTACGTTGCTAACCCACTTGCTTTCCCAAATGACGATATAGAATTTGTTGTAGAAGTTACTGACAGCAATGGCTGTATTGGTTACGATACTGTAAAAGTATTTATATTTCTAGCTAACACTTCGAATGATACATTAATATGTGAAGGTGATTCTTATCAAGCAAATATATATGGAGATTCACCAAGTGCTGTATTTTGGATGCCTGTAGACGGTGTTTCCAATCCAAATATTGGAAATCCAATATTGTCACCTTCTGAAACAACAACTTATTTAGTTAATATTATTGATGGAGCAAGATGTGTTGTCATAGATACTGTAAAAATTGAAGTTCCAGTAGTTGAAGCAACTTTTGATACAGTTGTTGAGCCAGGCTGTAATGGAATTGAAGTAACTTATTACAATACTTCTGATCCAGAACTTGACTTTTATTGGATATTTAGTGACAATGATAGTTCGACAAATAATGAGATAATCAAAACCTTTTCTTTTGAATCAGATTATTTTGGAAGCTTAATTGTAAAAGATTCTAATGGATGTAAAGAGAGTTTAACCTACAATGGTATTGAATTGAATTTTGATAGTTGGCTTGGAGAAGTTAGAAAACCAAATGTTTTCACACCTAATGGAGATAATGTGAATGATGAATTCACCATTAAAATACCAGAAAAGGTAGAGAAATGTGCTGAGCTAACTATATACAACAGATGGGGACAAATAATATATTTTTCAACTGGGAATAATCTCCAATGGGATGGAAAAAATAGTGTGGGTAGTGAAACTCCTACAGGGACCTATTTTTATGTTCTGACCATTAAAGACCAAAAATTTGAAGGCAGTTTAAATCTACTCAAATAATAGAATTAGTACAGTCTAAATAAAACAACTTTAAAAATAATTGAATTCAATTATTGATCTTATTTGCGTTTTTCAAAATCTCAAATTATATCTAGGAATATTACTTTCAATTTTATTAAGTTCAGCAATAATAGGACAAAATGAATATAAAATTTTTGGTCATAGAGGATGTAGGGGCATCTATCCAGAAAACACTATTAATGGATTTAAAAAAGCAATTGCATTAGGGGTTGATGGAATAGAGCTAGATATAGTTGTAAGTAAAAACCAGGAATTAATTATTTCTCACGAATCCTACATAGACACTAACTACTGTTTAACTACAAAATTAGATGAGAAAAATTTAAATATTTATAAAATGAATGTCACAGAGATTCAAAAAATAGATTGTGGCAGTAAGTTTATAAAAGAATTTCCAAGTCAATTAAAAGTAAAGGAGAAGAAGCCAACCTATAAAGAATTTAAAAAAGAATTAAATAATTATAATGGTGATATCCTATTTGAAATAAAATGCGAATATAACTTGGTAAATGAATATTTTCCCGAATATGAAAATTATGCAAGAATAGTATTTGAAGAAACTAGATATAGTAAACATTTAGATAATATATATTTCATGTCATTTGACTTTAGAATACTTAACGAGTTATTTAAAATAATGCCTAATTCTAAATACATCTATCTTTCAAGTAATAAAGATTTCAGACAGGAAATGAAATTACTAAACTTTGATCCAGTTGGAGTTGGCATTGACTTTAATTTAATAAGTCAAGAAATTATCGATTTCATTCATAATAAAAAACAAATTATCTATGGATGGACAATAAACAATGAAGAAAGTTCGAAAACCCTAACTTCAATGGGAATTGACGGAGTTATAACAGACTATCCAAATATTATTAAGAAGTAACTTCTAACAATTCTTGATTAGATACATAAAGTAAGAAGGCTGTAACCTTATTAAACCCACACAAGTTAATATTAGACAAATAGTTGCTAACTTGACTAATATCGTTATGCCCCTTTGAAGTTTTATAATCAATTATTATTGCGTGATTATCTTTAATAATCAATCTATCTAATCTTAAAATTTCACTTTCTGAAGATCTAAATTCTCTTTCATTATAGATAATTTGATTGGAGTCATAGATAAAGCTTAAGGACTTGTTTTTCTGTAGTCCGTTAAGAATAATTTTAGTTTTGTCTATATATTCTATATCTAAATTTGAATGACTTGGTAGAGAATCTAAATAATCAAATCCAGTTGAAAAATCTGAGTATACTTTACTAATAACGTTATGAAAAAAAGTTCCAAAATTATCTTTCGAAGAGAAATTTATTTGAACATGAATATTGTTGTAGTAATTGTTATCCCTTTCAAAAGTCAAATTATAAGGATTACTAAGCGACTGAGGGCTCGAATCTAGTTTACTTGCTTTTTCTTTATTATTAGAGATTATAAGATTATTATTTTCTTCATTAAAAGAAAGATGTTCTTTAATTGTTAAAGTTAAAAGATTCGGCAAATTTACTTTCTTATCAGAGTTTTGAAAAGACACATAAAGCCGATCTATTGATCTAGTAAAAGCCACATAATATAAATTTAAAGTGTCCAACAGAACTTCTTTTTCTTCATTTTCATAAAGAAACTTTTTGTCAAGATGTGATAAACTTCTATTAGACATCTCCCCTATGTAAAGATCAATATTTCTATCCTCTAAAATGATGTTTTCAACCCAAGTATATGGAATGTCAAAATTGCTTATTGAACCCCAATTGGTAAAAGGAATAATTACTACTGGAAATTCTAAGCCTTTAGATTTATGAACTGTTAAAATTTGTATCGCATT
>CESU01013711.1_pt1 | contig 14634 bp, 13 predicted proteins | sample 531141 | NCBI WGS metagenome assembly CESU01 (sample SAMEA2621401, study PRJEB7988) | marine metagenome | isolation source: saline water (ENVO:00002010), including
CAAATAGTACAGAGGTGACAATCAAAGGCACCCATTTGTTTTTACAAATCACTCCAATTCCTTGCATTAAATACCCTCTAAAAAGATACTCTTCAAAACTAGTTTGAAGTGGAATTAAAACAACAGCAATAGCTACCAAGATTAAGAAAGGTTTTAACTCAAAATTAAATACATAGTTTTCAGGAGAAGACTGGTAATCTATCATAATCATTATGACAGATATAAAGCCCCAAAATAAGAAGGCAAACCAAAAACGATTCCAATCAATTTTTGGTCTTGACGTTGTTAAACTTCTAATCGATTGTTTGTGTAAAAACCTGACAACAATAAATAGACCAATAAGTCCAACGGCAAAAGACAACAGCATAAGAAATAAATTGAGATTTGAATCTAACAACTGCATCGTTTTAATTGGATCAAATTCTTCAAGTTCTAAGCCTAACTGTGTTCCTTTGATAATTAAAGCAATACCATGAGGGAGACTTCCTAAAGTAACAGCGATTACAATAAGTGCAAGTCCAGCCACATAAAGCCACCAGTTGTATTTGTTTTTAAATGCTTGTTTGATATACATAAATTAAAATTTTAAATTCCACTTTGTTTTTAAATCATAAAATAAGCGCCCTGAATTAACCAATAAAGGGGATTGAACATTATTCGTAAATAAACCACCCGTTCCTAACCCCTGAGGCAATGAGTTTTTAAGAGTGTATGTCCATTGTGAAATAGCATTTAACCCAACATTACTCTCTAAGGCACTTGTTACCCAATATCCAATGTTATTGGATTTAGCAACATCAATCCAATCTTGACTTCCTCTAAAACCACCCAATAAGGTTGGCTTAAGGATAATATATTGAGGTTTGATAGTTTGTAGCAAAAACTGCTTGTTTGTTACATTAAAGACGCCGATTAATTCTTCATCCAATGCGATTGGAAGCGGTGTATCCAAACATAACTGTGCCATCTCTTGAAGCTGTCCTTGTTTTATTGGCTGTTCTATTGAATGAATATTAAAATCTGAAAGCCGTTTTAATTTCTCTAAAGCTTCAATCGGATTAAAAGCGCCATTTGCATCTACACGGATTTCTATAGTTTGTGCACTAAACTCATCTCTAATGGACTTTAATAGCGCCAATTCTTTATCAAAATGAAGTGCTCCGATTTTAAGTTTTATACATGAAAACCCTGCTTTTAGCTTAACTTTAATTTGTTTTTTCATGAACGAAGATTCCCCCATCCAAATAAGGCCATTAATAGGAATTGAGCCTTGTCCCCTAGTAAACTCAGAAGGAAATAACTCAAAAGGAGATTTTTGGTTCAATGATGTAAAGGCCATTTCCAATCCAAATTGAATAGATGGAAACGCAATAAGTTGACCTAACAAAGCTTCAAGTCCTAAGTGAATGTTTTGACAAGCCCATTTTAGCTTCAACTCAAAGTCATCTCGATGATCAATACTTAAGCCCTTAAACATACCGCACTCTCCTACACCTTTTAAGCCATTATCTTCTAATTCTATTAACCAAGTATCCTTGTGAATTAAAACACCACGAGAAGTTCCACTTGGCTGTTTAAATATAAGTCTGTGCTTAAAAAAAGTTGCATTCATAAATGATTTATTACAATTTTAAATTAAGATATGACATGTACCAAAAATTAATGCAAGTAAAAATGTTGACAGAGCTAAAACTTTTAGCTGAGGATCATAATGCTTTGGGTTCTGTACTTTGTAAAAAATATTTAGATGAATAAATAATGGTGTAAGTCCGATCATAATTAGCGGAATTGAAAGGTCTTCTGAAGACAACGCAAAATATAGTAACATCAATAACATAGCTGTAAATATCAAAGTTAAATGGTAAATTCTAGCATTTTTTAGGCCTAAATAGCCTACAAGTGTGTGTTTATCAGATAATTTATCAGATTCAAAATCTCGCATATTATTTAAGTTGAGCACCCCAGTACTCAAAAGCCCTATTGTACTTGCTGGTAAGATCATTAAAAAATCAATTTGTTTAGAGTACAAAAAATAGGTTCCCAAAACACTCAGCCATCCAAAAAATAAAAATACCATAACATCTCCCAATGCTTTATAACCATAAGCAGAAGCACCTACGGTGTATTTAATAGCTGCTGTAATTGCTAAAACTCCTAGCACAATAAAAATAAATGAGGTGAAAAACTGATCAGCACCAAAGGCTTGGTATACTAGACTTACCACTAAAAAAAGACAAATAACAACATTGACAACAATGGCATTTCGCATTTGTTTAGGACTTATAATACCACTTTGTAAAGCACGCTCTGGACCAATACGATTTTCATTATCAGTTCCTTTTACACCATCCCCATAATCATTAGCAAGGTTTGATAAAATCTGAAAACTTAAAGTAGTGAGGACCGTTAACATAAAAACTGACAAGTCTAAAAGACCTTTTGAATAGGCTACTCCTGACCCTACTATGGCCCCAGAAATTGACAATGGCAACGTTCTAAGCCGACAGGCAGAAATCCATGCTTGAAACTTTTTCATTTTATGGAATCCATTTTTTATCAAAGTTTGGAGGTCTTTTTTCTAAAAAAGCATCTCGTCCTTCTTTAGCCTCGTCGGTCATGTAAGCAAGTCGTGTCGCTTCTCCAGCAAAAACTTGTTGGCCTACCATACCATCATCGGTGAGATTCATAGCAAACTTTAGCATTTTTATTGAGATTGGAGATTTAGCTAAAATTTCTTGTGCCCATTCATAAGCTGTTGATTCTAGCTCTGAATGTGTAACAACTGCATTAACCATTCCCATATCAAATGCTTCTTGGGCGGAGTAGTTTCTACCTAGAAAAAAAATCTCTCGTGCTTTTTTCTGTCCAACCATCTTGGCTAAATAAGCAGACCCATAACCTCCATCAAAACTAGTCACATCTGCATCTGTTTGCTTGAAAATGGCATGCTCTTTACTAGCGAGTGTTAAATCACATACCACATGTAAGCTATGACCCCCACCAACTGCCCAACCGGGAACGACTGCTATAACCGCTTTTGGCATAAATCTAATAAGACGTTGTACTTCTAATATATTTAATCGGTGGTAACCGTCATCACCAACGTAGCCTTCATGGCCTCGTGCTTTTTGATCCCCACCACTACAAAACGAAAAAATACCATCTTTTGAGGAAGGACCTTCTGCACTTAATAAAACCACTCCAATTTTTGTATCTTCATTTGCATCGTATAATGCTTGGTATAATTCTAGTGTTGTTTTTGGTCTAAATGCATTTCTTACATCTGGACGATTAAAGGCTATTCGAGCCACCCCATTAGACTTCTTATAGGTGATGTCTTCAAATTCTTTAACGGTTTTCCATTGTATTTTACTCATCGGATTACAATATTATTTTGTTAAATAAATCCCATCTAATTCTATTCGGATTTGTCTTTGTTTATATAAAGTTCCAACAGCTTTTTTAAAACTTTTCTTACTCATTTGAACCATTGACTTAATAGCCTCTGGAGAAGACTTATCAGTTAGTTTAATAAATCCGTTTTCATTATTTTCTAAATACTCTAAAATTAATTGTGCATTAGGTTCAATATTTCTATAGCCAATTTTTTCTAAAGTTACATCAAGTTTATTCCCTGGTCTAATTTTCTTAATGATCCCTTTAAGCTTATCTCCTACGCTAATATCTTTGAATAAATCTTGATTAAATATCAGGCCTAAATGAATTTTATTTACAATGACATTCATTCCTAAGTCAGAAGGGTGAGAAACAATTAGATCAACTTCATCAAAAGCTTCAACAGATAATTTTTTATTATCAAGAAAACGATTAGTTTTACTTGAAGCTACAAGACGCTCAGAAGTCTCGTCAAGATAACAGAATACCAAGTACCAACCCCCTGCTTTCATAGGGTAAGATTGTTCTCTAAATGGACAAAATAATTCTTTAACTAACCCCCAATCCAAAAAGGCACCAATTTCATTTACAGAATTACAACGAAGTAATGCGAACTCGCCTTTTTTTATATAAGGGTGATCTGTTACAGCAACAAGACGCTCTTCGTTATCTAAATATACAAAAACATCTATCTGATCGTCAATTTCAAAACTATCTGGGACATATCTGTTAGGAAGTAAAACTTCTTGATCTTCGTTATCACCCAAAAACAACCCTGGTTCTGTATCTCTTAAGATAGTTAATTTGTTATAGTCTCCTATTTGTATCATTTCACAAAGATAATGATAATCAAGTGAGAAAATAAAAAAGCAACACAACAAATTGCAAGGCTTAAGAATTGAATAATTGAAAAAAAATATTATTTAATAAAGTCAAAGTAAGATAACAGTATTCTATCATTTTCTGTAGATGGCGTAAAAACTTCTATAATCTTTGGTCTAGTACTCAAGCTATAGAATTTTTTCCATTTTGTATCTAATTCCTCTGTTGAACTTGCAGACATGTAGTCAAAATTAAAATGTTCTGAAATTGATTTTGCCGTAAGTGAATGATTAGTTTCAAAAAAGGTTGTAAAGTTTTCAGAATTTTTATTTCCCGGAAGAATTCTGAAAATGCCACCACCTCTGTTGTTAATAATTATTATGCGAAAACTGGACGGAATGTAGTTATTCCAAAGGGCATTACTGTCGTAAAAAAAACTCAAATCTCCAGTAATAAGTACGGTAGGTTTTTCAGAAACACAAGAAGCACCTACAGCGGTACTTGTTGAACCATCTATCCCACTAGTCCCACGGTTACAAAAAATAGTAAGAGACGTTTTTAGATCAAATAACTGCAGGTAACGTATAGTAGAACTGTTGCTTGACTGAACCATCGAATTGGCTGGAATGTGTTTCAAGATACTTTCAAAAGCTTTAAAATCACTAAACGGAATCGATTTCATATAGTCCTTATGCTTATCTAACCGTCTTTTCTTAATCTCATTCAAAGTTTTGAAATATGCACTATCAATTGAAAGAGTATTCGTATTTAAAAGATGTTCTAAAAAGGTGTTTGCTGTACATTTATAGTGCTTAGTTAAGCAAAAAAAAGTATTATTAGCTTGTACCGGATCTATATGCCAATGATATTTAGGCGCATAGGATCTTAAAAAAGTTTTAATTCTCTTGGAGACCACCATCCCACCAAAAGTTAATAGTATTTCAGGCTGGAGCGCTTCAAAATCAGTCGCATCTAAAGGAGTGATTAACTGATCAATACTAGAGAAAAAATTAGAGTGATGTAAATTAGACGTTGTTTCTGTAAGGACGACAATAGAGGAATCTTCTCCAATTAAATCTAAGTAAAGTTGTCTAATACTTTCAGGTTGATTTACTCCAACTAAAATCATTTTCTTTTTTGAAGAATGCCACCTTTTAATAATAGATTTAGGGAGTGATATCGAGGGTACTATTGAGTGACTTAAGTTGTCGTCTGTATCGTTTTTAAGAACCTCAATAGTTTCATATAGAGGTTCCGAAAATGGAGCATTAATATGTACTGGACCTTTAGATGTGTTAGCAACTTCAATGGCTTTAGTAATAATTGAATTGTTACGTTTAAAAGATTTGATAAATGATTTTTTTAAATCTTCTTTTAAATTGGCTTCATATAAAATATGAGATCCAAATACGTGGGGCTGTGTAATAGTTTGACCGTCCCCTATATTGATTAAATGATTTGGGCGATCTGCAGATATAACTACCAGGGGAATTCGACTATAAAAGGCTTCTACAACAGCAGGATAATAATTAACTAACGCACTTCCAGATGTGCAGACCAAAGCAACTGGTTCTAGAGATTGTTGGGAAATGCCTAGAGCAAAAAACCCGGCAGAACGCTCATCAACAATACTGTAACATTCAAAAAAGTCATTTGCTGTAAAACCTATAGTCAATGGTGCGTTTCGACTGCCGGGAGAAATCACAATATGTTTAATATTGTGAGCCTGGCATCGCTGGATGATCGACCGAGCTATAGGGTGTTTTGACTGTATCATGTTACAGGCGAAGTTATTTAATTTTTAGGGTTTAAATTGAATTGAAATAATAAAAATTTCCTAAAGCTTTAAAGGATGCTTTTAACTGTCTGTATTTTATTCAGTATCTCAATATATTCTTGTTTAGGGATAGAATCTTTTGTGATACCTCCCCCGCTATAAAGAATGGCTGTTGAACTAATTAATTTCATACAACGTAAGTTGACTGCCAAATTTGTAGACTTTCTAATCGTCTGATAGGCTCTATTTTCAATATTTTTTTTGGAGTTTCTAAACACAAAAGTTTCAGGAATATTTAACTCGCCAAAAAAACCAGTGTAATACTCCCGGTCGTAAGTTTCATTGGAATTAATAAAATCTAAAGCCATTGTCCTTGAAGTTCCACAGACAGCTGGCGTTGGATGTAACGCATGAATTAGGTCTTTTAAAGCCTCTTTAGAGTGTTTTAAACGTCCTGTTATAATTGTTTGGAGATGTAGCAACTGACCCGCTCTAAGTGTTCTAGGTCCGATAAGTTTTATTCCATCTAAATAGGCTTTTAAAACATCTAACAAATAGTCTGTAACAAAAGCATGTTCAGTATGGTTTTTTTCATCCCATTCAATTTCTTTAATAGCTTGATAGGGCTTGGTACCGGCAAGTGACATTGTAGAAACCAATTTACCTTCTAACTTAAGAAGTATTTCAGGTGATGCTCCTAGCCAAAAACCAGTTTCTGGGTGAAACCAACAATAGGTAAAGGCCGTTGGATACTTTTGAAATAGATTTTTGAAAGTCTCTATTGGACTGCAAGTTTCTAATTCGAATTGAAATGCGCTAGAAACCACCACTTTTTCCAGTTCAGAAGACTTTATTTCTTTGATTGCTTTGTACACTAAGTCTAAATGATGGCTTGAATCTTCAGTATTATTTGAAGGATTAGTTGGCGGACTAATTTCAAATTCAGCGGACTCTAGCTCGATAAAAGAAGATTTGTCTGTTGGAATATAATAGCGCTCTTTTTGATGGTCAAAAGGAGCAAACACAAATCCTGATTCGGAAAAGTCATTAATAGCATAGGACTCAGAATCCAATTGCATGTATGATTTTACTGAAGTTTGACCTGGTTTTGAAAACAGAACAAATGGGTGATTTGAATGTAAAACTGCTTCAATTTGATTAAAAAAATCAGTGGATGTTATCATATATTAGTGCTCTTTTGGTAATGAGACAGTTGTGAGCTTACATGTGGACACTAAATTTCCGTGATCATCAGTCACGTCAATATTAAAAATCTGCATGGTTCTACCTATATGAATAAAGGTTGCTTTAGCGTACACAAATCCATCTTTGACACTTTTTACGTGTTTTGCAGAAATATCTATTCCTCTGATAAAATACGCATCAGTATCAAGAAATATGTGAGATGCAAAACTACCAACAGTTTCAGCAAGAGCTACAGTGGCACCGCCGTGTAAAACGCCATCAGGCTGATGTACTTTATTAGTAACAGGCATTTTAGCAATAACAAAATCGTTGCCAGCATCAATAAAATCTATCTGAAGTGTTTCCATCAAAGTATCTTTGCAAGAAGCATTAGCTTTACTTAAAATTTCATTTTTGGATAATTTCATGGGTAAATAATTGTTGGTGTAAAGTTACAAAAAAGCCTAAGAAATGAAATACCATGTGAAGGTTAAAATAATACAAAAAAAAAGCGCAACCATAAGGTTGCGCTAATTTGTAATTATAAGTTTGAGTAACTTAAGCTGTTTTCTTAACAGCTAAAGCATAAACAACTAAACCAAATCCAATTTTGTTAATTGCATCAGCAATGTTGTACCAAACGTTGATATCTAATAAACCTTCAGTAGGTAATGCATCATACCATCCTGTAGTTCCGTCCATGTATCCTAATGGATAAATAGCCCAACCAACAAGTACGAACCAACATAGATATTTGTGAGCTTGTAAAACATCTCCACCTGCTTCAGTTGCAAGTTTTTTAGCTTCACCGAACCAAATCATGTAAACAATTGCAAAATATGCAAAACCAGAGATAGTTCCCATAAGAACTGCATTACCACCAGATTCACCTAAGTAACCAAATACAAGCATAACAGTTGATAAAGCGATTAATTTCCACATTAATTGCTTAGTAGCTCCAGCTACTTTAAGTATTAAGTAAAATTCAACACACATTAATGGAACTGTAAGAATCCAATCTACATAACGGAAAGCAGTTACGTTAGAAAGTTCTCCAGCCATGGCTGCGTCACGCATGTACCAGTAGTGAACTGCTGCGATAAATGTAATTAAACCAGATACTAAAACAGAAGTTCTCCATTTTTTGTCAAATTGATTTAATGATAAAAAGAAAAAGGCAGAAGCTGCCATCATAGCCATACATCCAATGAAGAATGTAAAGTTTACTGGATCGTTGACGTTACCTGAAACGTCAGTAACTAAAGGTAAAAATAAGTTTGTCATTTTTTTAAATTTTGTTAGTTTGTTTAAACAAATATATAAAAAAAAATAACTTAAGCTGAGTAATATCTAAACTTATGGCAGTATGTTTGCATTTTAACACTATTTTATGAGTAATATTTTTAGATTCTCAATCGTAACCAGCTTCTTAGGATTATGGATCACAACCCATGTTCCTGAAAGTTTTGAACTTGTTTTTGGTTTTATTTTAATTTTTACTTTTGGTATGATTCACGGATCAAATGATTTGTTAATTATAGATAAGATTTTAGAAAAGTCAAAATATTACTCAAAACTAAGTGTGCTGACAGCTTACCTTTTAATAGTCTCTTTGGCTATTCTAATATTTTATTGGGCACCTACTTTGGCTCTATTACTATTTGTTTTATTTAGCGCCTATCATTTTGGAGAACAACATTGGGAACATAGTTTTACAAAATCTAACCCCCTAACTAAGTCAACTTTTTATTTTTGTTATGGAATGTTAATTTTATTTTTATTATTTGCTTTTAACGACACCGGAGTTAAATCGATTATTTTTGAAATTACCGGACGCCAATTAGTAAATTTACATACTTTACCCATACTAGCTACACTTGGTATATACACTGGAATCGTACTTATTATAGAGCTACACTACAGTCGAATTCTACAGAAATGGCACTTAAAGAGCTATTCTCTTTAGTAGTTCTTACTATTATATTTAGCTCATCCACTCTTATATGGGGGTTCACAATATATTTTATAGTGTGGCACAGCATCCCTTCACTATCAGAACAAATTAAATTTGTATATGGTGACTTTAAATTAGAATCCGTTTTAAAATACTGCAAATCTGCAGCACCTTATTGGATCATTTCTTTAATTGGTATGGTCGGTTTATATACTATTTTTAGCGGAGATAAACACTTCTATTCACTTTTCTTTGCATTTATAGCGGCAGTTACATTCCCTCATGCATTTGTTATGGTTAAAATGTTTTCAAAAAAAAAGCACAATCATAAATGATCGTGCTTTTTTTTTAATAAACAAAACTAACTTATTCCTTTACTTCTTCGAAATCAACATCTTCAACATTGTCTTCTTGAGAAGCTGATGTATCCGGAGCACCTTCTGGGGCTGCACCTTGCGCATCTTGCTGTGCCTTATACATTTCCTCACTAGCAACTTTCCATGCTTCATTAATTTTCTCTAAAGCAGGATCGATAACCTCAATATCTTTTGTTTCGTAAGCCTTTTTTAATTCTACTAAAGCAGCTTCAATTGGCTGTTTTTTATCATCCGATAATTTATCTCCAAACTCTTTCAACTGATTCTCAGTTTGAAAAATCATACCGTCCGCAGCATTTAACTTATCTGCCGTTTCTTTTGCTTTAGCATCCGCATCCGCATTAGCTTCTGCATCTTGCTTCATTTTTTGGATTTCTTCTTCGGTTAATCCAGAAGATGCCTCGATACGAATATCTTGAGATTTGTTTGTAGCTTTGTCCGTTGCAGAAACTTTAATAATTCCATTGGCATCAATATCAAAGGTCACTTCAATTTGAGGCACTCCTCGTTGTGCTGGTGGCAAACCATCTAGATGGAAACGCCCAATAGTTTTATTATCAGCTGCCATTGCACGCTCTCCTTGAAGAACATGAATTTCAACTGAAGGCTGATTATCAGCAGCTGTAGAGAAAACTTGAGACTTTTTTGTTGGAATAGTTGTATTAGACTCTATCAATTTCGTTAAAACATTACCCATAGTTTCAATTCCTAGAGATAAAGGGGTGACATCTAATAATAGTACATCTTTCACATCACCAGTCAAAACACCACCCTGAATTGCAGCTCCTACTGCTACAACCTCATCAGGATTTACTCCTTTATTTGGCTTCTTTCCAAAAAACTTCTCTACTGCTTCTTGAACTGCAGGTATTCGAGTTGAACCTCCTACCAATATAATTTCATCAATATCACTTGTAGATAAGCCTGCCGCTTTCAAAGCAGTTTGGCATGGCTTAATGGTTCTTTTTACTAGATCAGCGATTAATTGCTCAAACTTAGCTTTTGAAAGTGAACGAACCAAGTGTTTTGGGCCACTAGATGTCGCCGTTACGTAAGGTAAATTGATTTCTGTTTGTGCAGAAGACGATAACTCAATTTTAGCTTTTTCGGCAGCTTCCTTTAAACGCTGAAGCGCCATAGGATCTTTTCTCAAGTCTAAATTTTCTTCAGCCATGAATTCTTCAGCCAACCAGTTAATGATTTTTTCATCAACATCATCACCTCCTAAGTGAGTGTCTCCATCGGTTGCTAGAACCTCAAATACACCATCACCTAATTCTAATACAGAAACATCATGCGTTCCTCCACCAAAATCAAAAACAACAATTGTTTGGTCTTTACCTTTTTTATCCATTCCATAAGCGAGAGCAGCTGCAGTTGGTTCATTTATGATACGCCTTACTTTAAGTCCTGCGATCTCACCCGCTTCTTTGGTTGCTTGTCGTTGTGCATCATTGAAATAAGCTGGAACTGTAATTACAGCTTCCGTCACTTCTTGATCTAAAAACTCTTCAGCTGTTTTTTTCATTTTCTGAAGAACCATTGCAGACAACTCTTGAGGAGTATACAAACGACCATCAATATCAACTCGTGGTGTATTATTATCTCCTTTAACCACTTTATAAGGTACACGTCCTATTTCTTGTTTTGAGTCAGAAAATTGATTTCCCATAAAACGCTTAATTGAATAAACTGTTTTTGTTGGGTTAGTTACTGCCTGACGTTTTGCAGGATCCCCTACCTTAATTTCTCCACCTTCAATAAAGGCGATTACTGAAGGTGTCGTACGACGTCCTTCAGCGTTAGTAATTACTACTGGCTCATTACCTTCCATTACTGAAACACATGAGTTTGTAGTTCCTAAATCGATTCCAATTATTTTACTCATAATATATTTATTGTTTAAATTGAATTTTTAATTTCACAACTAACCATTGACAATGATTATGCCATGCAATAAAATATGACAAGCTGTCATATTTTTTAAATTACTTTTTCATTACTTTTACAGACTACTATAACAAAAACGCAATATGTCAGCATTAAAAAAAGAATACAAACGAATTACTGTCAAATCGTTAATCGAAATGAAGTCATTAGGTGAGAAAATATCTATGCTCACAGCTTATGACTACACAATGGCTAAAATAGTTGATGGTGCTGGAGTTGATGTTATTCTTGTTGGAGATTCTGCCAGTAACGTCATGGCTGGGCACGAAACTACATTGCCGATCACTTTAGATCAAATGATTTACCATGCATCATCAGTAGTAAGAGCCATTGATAGAGCACTTGTCGTGGTTGACCTGCCTTTTGGAACTTACCAGAGTGATTCAAAAGAGGCACTACGTTCTGCAATTCGTATTATGAAAGAAAGTGGCGGACATGCGGTTAAGTTAGAAGGTGGCAAGGAAATTAAAGACTCAATTAAAAAAATATTAAATGCTGGTATTCCAGTAATGGGACACTTAGGATTGACTCCACAATCAATTTACAAATTCGGCACCTACACTGTCAGGGCAAAAGAAGAAGAAGAAGCGATTCGGCTTATTGAAGACGCAAAACTTTTAGAACGTCTAGGATGCTTCGCATTAGTTCTTGAAAAAATACCTGCGTCTTTGGCTCAAAGAGTTGCTGAAAGTATTAGTATTCCTGTTATTGGTATAGGCGCTGGTGGCGGAGTTGATGGTCAAGTACTTGTGCTTCATGATATGTTAGGAATGACACAAGAGTTTCATCCTCGTTTTTTACGCCGATATATGAGTCTACACGAAAAAATGACATCAGCTATATCAGAATATATAAGCGATGTCAAATCTTCTGAATTTCCTAACGAAAATGAACAGTACTAAAATGGGAAATAAGATTGTTTCCAATCCAGAGAACCTTAACGTTCTTCATGAAGATAATCATATCATAATAATCAATAAACGATCTGGAGACATTGTCCAGGGAGATAAAACTAAAGACACACCCCTGAGTGATGTTGTTAAAAACTACATAAAAAAGAAATATAATAAGCCCGGGGCTGTATTTCTGGGAGTCACTCACCGATTAGATCGCCCAACTACAGGAGTTGTAGTATTTGCAAAAACATCCAAAGCACTCACTAGAATGAATGCACTTTTTTTTAATAAAGAAATAAATAAAACCTATTGGGCTATTGTAAAAACTAAACCTAATGATCTAAAAGGTAGCCTTATAAATTGGTTAAAAAAGAACCCTAAAAATAATAAGTCAACAGCTTACCCTAATCAAATTGATAAAAGTAAAAAGGCTATTTTACATTATAAATTGATACATAGCATGGATAGATACCACTTGCTTGAAGTTAAATTAGAAACCGGTAGACATCACCAGATTAGAAGTCAGTTATCTTTTATAGGTAGTCCTATTAAAGGTGATTTAAAATATGGATTTGATCGCAGTAATCACGATGGAAGTATTCACCTACATGCTCAAAAAATATCATTTACTCACCCAGTAAGTAAACAAAAAATATCAATTATTGCACCTACTCCAAATGACCCATTATGGTCAGAGTGTAGTTCTAAAATAAATATATAAAAGATGAATTTAAAATTAATCTTAGAAAGTCAAAAAAAGTATTTTAAAACCCAGGCTACTAGAGATATTGGGATGCTTAAAAAACTCCTCGCTAACCTGCGAATTGAAATAATTAGTAGAGAAGATGAAATCTACGAAGCCCTTTTTAAGGATTTTAAAAAGTCTAAATTTGAAACTTATTTTGGTGAGATTGGAATTGTTATTTCCGAAATTGATGCCACTATTAAAAATATTAGCTCATGGTCTAAGCCAAAAAAAGTAAGAGCATCTGGTTTAAACTTTCCTTCTTCAGATTACATATATTCTGAGCCCTATGGAAGTGTCTTAATTATTGCGCCATGGAACTATCCTTTTCAACTTGCAATAGCTCCAATGATTACAGCTATTGCCGCTGGAAATACCGTTGTATTAAAACCTAGTGAAAATACAGCTAACACCTCTAAACTATTAGAAAATATCATTTGCAGTATCTTCAAGCCTGAACACGTAAGAGTAATTCAAGGTGGTGTCCCTGAAACTACCCTAATGTTAAAAGAAAGATGGGATTATATTTTTTTTACAGGAAGTGTCTCTGTAGGCAAAATTGTTGCAAAAGCAGCTGCTCCACATCTAACTCCAGTAACTTTAGAGCTTGGAGGTAAAAACCCATGTATTATAGATGACACAATTTCAACTGAATTAACAGCTAAACGATTAGTTTGGGGGAAATTTGTTAACGCTGGACAGACCTGTATAGCTCCAGATTACCTATTAGTTCACTCATCTATAAAAAAACAGTTGATTTCTGACTTAAAAAAAGAAATTATCAGAGCATACGGAGAAAATCCGCAGAAATCTCCAGACTACCCAAGAATTATTAATACTAAAAACCTCACTAGACTTACAAATATGCTTGAAGACTCTAAAGTAATTTTTGGTGGTAAATCTGATGCTTCAGATTGCTTCCTTGAACCTACTTTAATTGAAGACCCTTATCTAGACTCAAAAGTCATGAAGGAGGAAATTTTTGGCCCTATATTACCCATACTAAGCTATGAAAGCGAAGCTGATATTAACGCTATCATAAGTAACTATGAAAAACCGCTAGGGTTTTATGTGTTTTCATCAAATAAAACATTTTACAGAAAAATGATTGAAACTTACAGCTTTGGAGGCGGTACAATTAACGACACTATGATTCATTTTGGAAACACCAATTTGCCGTTTGGAGGCGTTGGTGAAAGTGGAGTTGGAGCATATCATGGGAAGCTAGGGTTTGATACTTTTTCACACAAAAAAGGTATTGTTGTTAAAGGAAATTGGTTGGATATTTCACTTAGATACGCTCCATACACAAACAAACTTGAAAAGCTAAAAAAGCTCTTCAGAATTATAGGATAGGTCTAATAATTTCTTTTTTTAAGTCATAGATTTTACCTATAGCTTATATTCAATATTCTGTTTTTCAATATTTTGTAAGATTTAATTAAACCATTTATTTAATATTAAAAATCCGTCTGCTACTTTATTGAGTTTAGTGCATAAATAGCAAAACTAGCCAACCAATGCCCGCCTTC
>CESU01101606.1_pt1 | contig 14554 bp, 12 predicted proteins | sample 531141 | NCBI WGS metagenome assembly CESU01 (sample SAMEA2621401, study PRJEB7988) | marine metagenome | isolation source: saline water (ENVO:00002010), including
AGAAAAAAATATTACAAGAGGAGGGGAATTTATAATCAAAGAAACTAATTCTAAAGACGTATTTACACCCGAGGACTTTAACGAAGAGCAATTAATGATGAAGCAAGCTGTTAAAGACTTTATTGAAAAAGAGGTTATCCCTTATCGTGAAAGATTTGAAAATAAAGATTACCAGTTGACCGAAGATACTATGAAAAAAGCTGGTGAATTAGGTTTTTTAGGAATAGCAGTTCCTCAAAAATATGGTGGAATGGGAATGGGTTTTGTCTCTACTATGCTAGTGTGTGAGGCAATTTCAGGTGCATGTGGATCTTTATCAACAGCATTTGGAGCACATACAGGAATTGGAACAATGCCTATAGTTCTTTACGGAAATGAAGATCAAAATAAAAAATACGTTCCAAAGCTTGCAAGTGGAGAAATATTTGGATCTTATTGTTTAACAGAACCATCGGCAGGATCAGATGCAAATAGCGGCAAAACAAAGGCTGTTCTTTCCAAAGATGGTTCACACTATGAAATTACAGGTCAAAAAATGTGGATATCAAATGCTGGATTTGCAAAATTATTCATTGTTTTTGCTAGAATTGAGGATGATAAGAATATAACAGGATTTATAGTTCCACACGAAATAAATAATGGAATTACATTAGGTCAGGAGGAAAAAAAATTAGGTATTCATTCATCATCAACCAGACAAGTGTTTTTTAATGAAACAAAAGTTCCAGTTGAAAATATGCTATCTGAAAGAGGGAGTGGTTTTAAAATAGCTATGAATTCTTTAAATGTTGGAAGAATCAAATTAGCAGTAGCATGCCTTGATGCACAGAAAAGAGTTACAACACATGCAATTCAATATGCTAGTGAAAGGATTCAATTTAAAACTAAAATTATAGATTTTGAAGCTATCAAAGAAAAAATTGCTAATATGACCACAGACACTTATGTAGGCGAATCAGCAACCTACAGAGCTGCAAAAAATATTGAAGACCGAATAAAGATTAGACATGACAGTGGGAATACTTTTCAAGAATCGGAACTTAAGGGGGTTGAGGAATATGTAATAGAATGTTCTATACTTAAAGTAGCTGTTAGTGAAGACATGCAGAACATAGCTGATGAAGGTATTCAGGTATTTGGTGGAATGGGATTTTCTGCGGATACCCCAATGGAAGGAGCATGGAGAGATTGTAGAATTGGAAGAATTTATGAGGGAACTAATGAAATAAATAGAATGTTAAGTGTCGGAATGCTGATTAAAAAAGCAATGAAAGGACATATTGATTTTATAAATCCAGCTACAGCAGTAGCAGACGAGTTAATGGGTATTCCTTCTTTTGAAATACCAGATTTAACAGAGCTTTTTTCACAAGAAAAATTAATTATAATTAATCTTAAGAAAGTATTTTTAATGTTGGCTGGTGCAGGAATTAAAAAGTTTGGAGAAAAACTTGAGGAGCATCAGCAAATGCTGTTAGCTGTTTCTGATATATTAATTGAAATATATATGGCAGAGTCTGCTCTTTTAAGAACTGAAAAAAATTGTATCAGACTTGGAGAAGAAACTCAAACCGAACAAATAGCTATGACACAATTATATCTCTATAAAGCTGTAGACATTGTTCAATCTAGGGGAAAAGAAGTGATAATCTCTTTTTCCAAAGGAGATGAACAAAAAGGTCTTCTAATGGGGCTTAAAAGATTCACAAAATATTATGAATTTCCAAATATCATTGGACTAAAAAATAAAATCGCAGAAAAATTAAAGGAAGAAAACCAGTATTGTTTTTAAAATTTTATTTTTTTTACACTAAATTTAGGTATGAAATATTTAAAATTCATACCTATTTTTTTTATCACCACCTTTTGCTTCTCACAAAATGATCAAGATTTTTATAATATTATTGAAAAAGTCTCAGAAAAAAGAATAGAAAACAACATAACAAAACTGGTTTCCTTTGGAACTAGACACACGCTTAGTGACACAGTCTCAAGTAAAACTGGCATTGGTGCGGCAAGAAGATGGATTAAGAACAGTTTTGAAAACATTTCTAAAAATTGCAATAATTGTTTAGAAGTTTTTAATCAAAAAAACTTCTTCAAGAAAAACAAAAGAAGGTTAGTAAAAGATGTTTGGATAAATAATGTCATAGCCATTCAAAGAGGGAAAAAATACCCAAATAGATACGTAATTATGAGTGGTGATATTGATAGTAGAGTTAGTGATCCTAACGATTTCAACTCACCATCACCAGGTGCTAATGATAATGCTTCTGGAATGGCTGGTGTTATTGAAGCAGCAAAAGTTCTAAGCAATTATGAATTTGATAACAGCATCATATACGCTGGTTTATCTGGTGAAGAACAAGGTTTGTATGGGGGAGCAGCATTTGCTAATTATGCTAAAAAAAATGACTGGGAAATTATTGGAGTTTTAAATAATGATATGATTGGTAATATTGAAGGTGTTGATGGTATAATTGATAATATAAGTTTTAGAATTTTTTCCGAAGCAACCCCTGGAAATGAATCTGAAGTTTCTGCTAGGAGAAGAAGATTTTATGGGGGAGAAATTGATGGAAATTCAAGACAATTATCCAGATATATTCATAAAAATGTTTTAAAATTTATGCCCACGATGAATCCTATGCTAATTTATAGGCTAGATAGATTTGGAAGAGGAGGACATCACAAACCATTTAATGATCTAGGTTATGCCGGAGTCAGAATAATGGAAGCTCATGAAAATTATAATAGACAACACCAAGACATTAGATTTGAGAATGGTATTAGCTATGGAGATATAATTTCAGGTGTGGATTTTAATTATGTTAAAAAACTTACCGCTGTTAATGCAATTAATTTAGCAAGTTTAGGTTGGAGTCCACCGGAACCAAAAAATGTAAAAATCGGTGGGGCAGTTAAACCATCAACAACCTTAAGATGGAAAAAATCAGAAGATTTAAATATAAGAGGTTACAAAATTTATTGGAGAGAAACAACTTCTCCGTATTGGGATAATAGCAAGTATGTTGGCAATGTAGATAGTCATACTTTAAAAGGAATTGTTATAGACAATTATTTATTTGGATTATCTAGTGTTGGAAATAATAATCAGGAAAGTATTGTGGTATTTCCAAAAGATGTTTTTTAAATTTTATTTTTCAACTATTTTTGAAAAACTATTCCTATCCGTATCTCCTTCTGTGTTAAAAAGTAAAACTCGTGAGTCTTTATTTAAGCCAATGTGTTTATTCAAATCTTCTAATTTACTATCATTTAAACATTTTACTAATCCAGCTAATCCAGCAGCTCCAGATTCTCCGGAAATAATTTTTGAGTCCCCAACCTTAGAATTATAAAATAATCTCATGGAAGCTTTGACTTGACTATCTGATATTTTTATAACCCCATCACATCCGTTTTTTATTATATTCCAAGCAGATTTTGAAGGAATACCACAATTCAAACCAGCCATTATTGTTTTTAAATTTCCAAGGGGAGAGGTTCTTTTCCCTTTTACAAATGAATCAAAAATTCCACAAGATTCCGTCGGCTCAACTAGAACAATTTTAGGTCTATATGAATCATATCTATTCAAATAATACCATATTCCAGATGCTGCCCATGAGCCAACTCCACATTGTAAAAAAAGAATATCAAAATCTGGTTTTTTTAAACTATTTATTTGGTTTTCCATTTCAATAAAATGTGATAAATATCCCGACATTATATAAGCTGGAATAATTTTATAATTATCCCATGAGGCATCTTGAACTAGTTTCCAATTCATTTTTAAGGAAATATTATAAGCATATTTACAAGTTTCCTCATAATTCAAATCTAACATCTCAACTTTTGCTCCGTGATTTGAAATTGCCTCAATTCTTAACTCTGAAGTGTCTTTTGGAACAAATACAACACATTTTTTATTGTACTTTTCAGCAGACCAAGCTAATGCTCTTCCATGATTTCCATCAGTTGCAGTACAAAATACGGATACATTTGAATTTTTTTTTAAAATTTGACTAACCGCATATGAAGCTCCTAAAACTTTAAAAGCATTTAATCCAAATCTAAAAGATTCATCTTTGACATATAAACCAGTTATGTTAAGATCTTTAGCTAGAACTGATAATTTAATTAAAGGAGATTTTTTATACTCATCAAAAGATTGATGAAAAAATATTGATTTACTTTCTTTTAAAATTTGATTTGTAGAGTTCTTTTCTAAAATATTAGTTGGATGATTAATAAAGAAATCATTCATAAAAAAATTAATATAAATTAAAACCTTGCTTTTTCATCCATTCATCATTATATATTTTGCCAATATATCGACTTCCTGAATCATGAAGTAAAACCACTACTACATCATCTTTTTTGAAATTTTCTTTTAATTGCAGAAGACCTTTAACCGCAGCTCCACAAGAATTTCCAGCAAATATTCCTTCTTCTTTAGCCAACTTTCTAGTGTAAATTGCAGCATCCTCATCTGTTACTTTTTCAAATGCATCAATTAGACTAAAATCTACATTTTTGGGTAAAATATCTTCTCCGATACCCTCTGTTAAATAGGGATAAATTTCATTTTCATCAAAAATTCCGGTTTCATGATATTTTTTAAATACAGAACCATAAGTGTCTATTCCCCAAACCTTAATATCTGGATTTTTTTCTTTGAGAAATTTTGCAACACCAGATATGGTTCCACCTGTTCCAACTCCGACTACAAAATGAGTTATTTTGCCGTCGGTTTGAGACCATATTTCAGGACCAGTGGATTCATAGTGAGCTACAGTATTGGAGGGATTATCGTATTGATTGACATACCAAGCGTTAGGAGTTTCTTTACCAATTCTTTTTGAGGTAGAATAATATGATTTTGGATCTTCAGGTTTTACATCAGTTGGACAAACAATTACTTTCGCACCAACTGCTTTTAAAACATCAAGCTTTTCCTTAGACTGCTTATCAGTAGAAACACATATAAGTTTATAACCCTTAACTATAGCTGCTAGTGCCAAACCCATTCCAGTGTTACCAGATGTTCCCTCAACAATTGTTCCTCCTGGTTTTAATCTTCCATCATTTTCAGCATCTTCAATCATTTTTAATGCCATTCTATCTTTAACAGAATTCCCAGGATTAAAAAATTCTACCTTGGCAAGTACTAAAGCATCCACCCCTCTAATTATTTTATTTAATTTAATAAGAGGCGTGTTCCCTATAGTATCTAGTATGTTTTTAAAATATTTCATTTTTAAATTTAAAAACAAAGTTAAACTTTAAGATTTTTAAACTATAATTTACTCAGCATTTAATTAATTTTTAATGATTCACTTGGTGATATTCGTTCAATTACATAGGAAGGTATTATTAACATTAATAAGCAAAAAAGTAAAACGCCTAAGTTTAAAGATAAAATATTCATAAAATCTAAATCAAGTGGAACCACAGAAACGTAATAAGTTTCGGGATTTAATTTTATATATCCTGTTAATTTTTGAAAAAATATAAGACCTATTCCAATTATATTTCCAATAAAAAGACCAATTGATATCAAAAAAACTCCGTTTGATAGAAAAATATATCTTATACTATCTTTTCTCGTTCCCATAACTCTTAAAACACCAATAAGTTTTGTTTTTTCTAAAATAGTCACTAATAAGGCAGTAATCATATTTATTCCTCCAACTAATATCATTATTACGATTATAACAAATATATTCATATCAAATAATGCAATCCAATTAAAAATATCTGGAAATTTATCAGCAATACTGATGACGTCTAAATCAGATGGAGTATTATTATACAGTTCATCTGAAATTTTAGATATAGCATCAAAATCTTTGATAAATATTTCAAAACTTCCAATTTGATTTAAATCCCAATTATTCATCATTTGAACATGCTTAATGTCTCCCAAAAAATATGTTTGATCAAACTCAATTAATCCAGAATTAAATATTCCAACGACTTTAAAATTTCTTTCATTTGGAAGTGAATAGCCTTTTTTAAAAAAAGTGGTATTAAATTTTTCATCTAAGTTAATTGATAATCTTTTAGATAAGTATTCAGAAATAATTACCTCATTATTTATTTCTTTAGTTTTTGATGGAAGTCTACCTTGAACTATATATTTAGAAAATTCTGAATAGTTAAAATCTTTATTTATTCCTTTAAATACGACACCTTCAAATGTAGATTCTGTTGTTATAACTGCTGATTTATATGCGACTGTTTGTATATGATAAATATTAGGATTTTTATCATTATTAAAATCTTGATTAATTGAAATAGGTTTTAATGAAGATTGAGAAGAATTATTTTGAAAATTTGTTATAGAAATATGCCCAAAAAATGAAGACATTTTATTTTGTATGGTTTTTTGAAGACCTTTTCCAGACGATACAGAAACCATCATCATTACCAAACCCAATGTTATTGATAAAATGGATATTTTTATTATTGGGGCAGATATAGTATTTTTATAAGGTCTAATTCTTATAATTCGAGATGCAATAAATGATTCAAATCTCATAATTAATGAAATCTAATATAATTATTCTCAAAAATACCTTTTTTTTGATTTTAATGACCTTTAGCTTTTTATCTTTTTCACAAAACAATGATAAATTAATTGTTGGTGCTAATAGGACTGAGTTGTATTTAGATGAAATAAAAGGATTAAATATTGCTATTGTTGCTAATCTAACATCAACGATAAACTCCAGTAACAGTTCAATTCATTTAATAGATTCTTTATTAAAATTAAATATTAAAATTAAAAAAGTGTTTTCTCCAGAACATGGATTTAGAGGTATCGCAGATGCAGGTGAAAAAGTTGATGATGGATTTGATATAAAAACCGGCCTTCCCATTATTTCATTACATGGCACTAATAAAAAACCAACAAAAGAACAGATGAAAGGTGTTGATGTTTTTATTTTTGATATTCAGGATGTAGGAGCTAGATTCTATACCTATATTTCAACACTTCATTATGTTATGGAAGCTGTAGCAGAAAATAATAAAAAATTAATAATTCTTGACAGGCCTAATCCAAATGGACATTATATAGATGGACCTGTTTTAGAAAATAAATTTAAAAGTTTTGTTGGCATGCACCCCGTACCAATTGTTCATGGAATGACAATTGGAGAATTTGGAATAATGATTAATAGTGAAGGTTGGATGAAAAATAAAATTAAATGTAACTTAAAAGTTATTCCTATTGAAAATTATAATAGAAATATAATTTATGAATTACCTATAAAACCCTCCCCCAACCTTCCTAACAAAAAATCTATCAATTTATACCCAAGCTTATGTCTTTTTGAACAAACAACAGTCAGTATTGGAAGAGGAACTAACATGCAATTTCAAATAATTGGAAACCCAAACTGGGATGAAACTAATTTCAAGTTCAAACCTAAATCAATGACTGGAGCAAAATATCCAAAATATTTAGATGAAGTATGCAATGGAATTGATTTAAGAAAAGATAGTTTGTTAAATAAAATCAATTTAGATTGGATAATAGATGCTTATAATAAATCTAAAAGCAAATCAATTTTTTTTAAAAGTGGGTTCAATAAATTAGCTGGAAATGAAAAACTTCAGCAACAAATTATTGATGGGCTAAACCAAAATAAAATTAAACAAAGTTGGAGAAATGGAATTGAGGAATTTAAAAATGTTAGATCTAAATATCTTTTGTATGACTAAATTTCTAAGGAATATTTAAATATTTATGCGTTTGTAATGAAATTTTCCACTTTGTATTTTTCATCACATAATCTACAATTACAGGTATCATATTGTCTCTTTTTTCCCATTCAGGCTGCAGATAAAGCATACAATTTTTAGATACTTTTTTAGCTTGCTCTTCAGCATATTTTAAATCATGTTTATTAAAAACGATTATTTTTAATTCATTAGCTTTCTCATAAACTTCATCAAGAGGACTTTTCCTTCTTTTTGGAGACAAACATATCCAATCCCAAACACCTGTTAAATTATTTGATCCTGAGGTTTCGATATGTATTTTTAAATTATTTTCTTTTAATAGTTCTGTTAGTGGGTTCATATTCCACATTAGAGGTTCTCCTCCAGTGATAACAACCATTTTTGAGTATTTTTTTGCCTTTTGGACTATTTTTTGAATTGAATAAATTGGATGAAGATCTGAATCCCAACTTTCTTTTACATCACACCAATGACAACCAACATCACATCCGGCAATTCTTATAAAATAAGCCGCAGAACCTTTATAAAATCCCTCACCTTGAATCGTATAAAAAGATTCCATTATGGGTAATTTTAATCCTTTGCTTAAATTTATATCAAATTCATTTTGATTCATATCGCAAATATATAGTATATAATTAATTAAGATTTAAAAGGAATTAGTACTTTTAGGATAGTTTTAAAAAACAATGAAATATCTATTGACTATTATTATTTTATCTTGTATTGGATGTTCTGATAATGCGAATTATTTAATTAAAAAAGGGAAAGTTGGAAAAATACATTCTAAATCAATTGTAAAAGAGATTGATTCATTATTTTCTAATGATTCTATTGTTAAAAGAATCGGTGGAGGAGATTATATGTTTGAAAGCGAAGACAAGTATTTAATTTATGACAATTCTAATAATCACCTTTTAACTTTAATACCAAAACAGCAACATGATCGCAATGAAAAAATTGAAACTATCCAAATATTTAGTAATAAATTTCAAACTTCCAAAGGAATAAATATTAACAGCTCATTTGGTGATATTAATAATAAACATAAAATATCCAGTATCCAAAATACAATTAATAATGTTGTTGTCTTTGTAGACGAAATTGATGCTTACTTTATAATAGATAAAGAAAACTTTGCTTTAGAACTTAGAATTGGCACTGAAAAAAAAATTGAGTCAATAAATATTCCTTCAAATTCTAAAATCAAAAGATTTATGATTGGCTGGAATTAAATTATTTAAAAATGAATAAACTTTCTCCATTCCATTTAGCTATTCCAGTTAATAATTTAGAAAAATGTAGAGTTTTTTACAGAGATTTGTTGGAACTGAAAGAAGGTAGAAGTAGTGATCATTGGATTGACTTTAATTTCTTTGGTCACCAACTTGTTATTCATTTTGATAAAAATAAAACTATTTCAAAAAAAAGCAATCATGTAGATGGGAAAGAAGTGCCTGTTCCACACTATGGTGTTGTATTAAAATGGAGTGAATTTCATGAGTTTTCTGAGATTCTTAAAAAGAAAAAAATAATATTTATTATAGAACCTTATATAAGATTTAAAGGGCTAATTGGGGAGCAAGCTACCATGTTTTTTAAGGATCCATCTGGAAACGCCTTAGAATTCAAATCTTTTAAGGACCCTACTCAAATATTTGCCAAATAATTAAATTTTTAAACTTTTTGATAGAAGAGTATTTTTCAATAGCATGGCAATTGTCATTGGACCTACTCCGCCAGGAACTGGTGTTATATGACTTGCCTTTAATTTAACTGAATCAAAATCAACATCCCCTTTAATTACATATCCCTTTGGATGTGATTCATCTTTAACTCTTGTAATTCCTACATCAATTATAACAACTTCATTTTTAACCATATTAGATTTTATAAAATCTGGAACTCCTAAAGCAGAAATAATAATATCTGCTTTTTTAGTAAAATTTTCTAAATTTTTAGTCCTACTATGAACTAGTGTAACGGTCGAATTACCAGGATTTTCTTTTCTACTCATTAAAATACTTATTGGTCTACCCACTATATTACTTCTTCCAATAACCACTGTATTTTTTCCCGAGGTTTCAATTTTGTATCTTTTTAAAAGTTCAATAATTCCATAAGGCGTTGCTGAAATGAAAGTTTCCATATTTAAAGCCATTTTTCCAAAATTAGTAGGATGAAAACCATCTACATCTTTATTTGGATCTACTGCCATTAAAATTTTATTTTCATCAATATGTTTAGGTAAGGGTAACTGGACTATAAAACCATCTATTTTATCATCTTTATTTAGTTCTTCTATTTTTGCAAGTAAACTTTCCTCCGTAATAGCCTCTGTTAACTTAATAAGTGTTGATTCAAATCCCACTTCTTTACATGATCTAACCTTACTACCAACATAAGTTAAGCTAGCTCCGTCGCTTCCAACTAAAACAGCAGCTAAGTGAGGAACTCTTCCACCATTTTTAATAATTTTATCAACTTCATTTTTAATCTCTTGCTTTATTATTTTAGAGATTTTTTTACCATCTATAATTTTCATAATTATTTATTTATTTCATTCCTTGCATCATTTGCATTAATTTACCAGAACCACCTCCTCCTTGCATCATTTTCATCATTTTAGACATTTGTTCAAATTGTTTTAACAACCTGTTCAATTCTTGAACATCTAATCCGCTTCCCTTGGATATTCTTTTTTTTCTATTTACATCAATAATTTTTGGGTTTGATCTTTCTTTCGGCGTCATAGAACAAATTAGCGCTTCAATGTGTTTAAATGAATCTTCATCAACTTCATTATCTCCCATTGCTTTACTAGCACCGGGTATCATATTAACCATGTCTTTAAGATTACCCATTTGTTTAATTTTCTTGATTTGTTCTAAAAAATCATCTAAACCAAATTGACTTTTTGCAATTTTTTTGTTTAAAATACGGGCCTGCTTCTCATCATACAAATCTTGTGCTCTTTCAACCAAAGAAACTACATCACCCATTCCAAGAATTCTATCTGCCATTCTTTCAGGGTGAAAGACATCAATAGCATCCATTTTTTCACCGGTTCCAATAAATTTAATAGGCTTATCTACAACAGACTTAATAGATAAGGCTGCCCCTCCCCTAGTATCTCCATCAAGCTTTGTAAGTACTACACCATCAAAATTTAAAATATCATTAAATGTCTTAGCTGTATTAACCGCATCTTGTCCAGTCATTGAATCAACAACAAATAAAGTTTCACATGGATTAATTGACTGATGAATATCTTTTATTTCATTCATCATTTTTTCATCAATGGCTAACCTTCCTGCAGTATCTACAATAACAAGATTCTTTCCGTTTTTCTTTGCATGTGCAACCGCATCTTTTGCAATTTTAATAGCATTTTTTTCATTCTCATCAGAATATACCTCTACACCAATTTGTTCTCCAATAACTTTTAACTGTTCTATAGCTGCTGGTCTATATATATCACAAGCAACCAAAAGAGGTTTTTTTGATTTCTTTTTCAACAAATAACTTGCAAGTTTACCGCTAAAAGTTGTTTTTCCAGATCCCTGAAGACCAGACATTAAAATAACAGTTAAAGTATTTGATAAATTAATCCCTGCTGATTCACCACCCATAAGAGAGGTTAATTCATCTTTGACAATCTTAACCATTAATTGACCAGGATTAAGAGTTGTAAGAACATTTTGACCAATTGCCTTTTTCTTAACATTAGTTGTAAACTCTTTTGCAGTTTTGAAATTCACATCTGCTTCAAGAAGAGCTCTTCTGACCTCCTTTAAAGTTTCTGCAACATTAATTTCTGTAATCTTACCCTTTCCTTTAAGAATTTTAAATGCTGAGCTGAGTTTTTCTGTAAGGTTATTAAACATCTTATTTAATTTGATACAAATTTAGTAATTTGTAAATATTAGGACTAAAATTTAAAACTATTAATTATTCTTCATTTTAAAAATAACCAATGTATGAGGAAATGTAATGGCAGCTAAAAATGAAAAAAATATACTAATAAGTAAATTTTGATAATCTTTAAGAAAGTAATATAAAAAAAGTAGACCCATTAATGATAATATCCAGTATAGAAAGGAGCTTTTGAAATAATTAAAAAATGATTTCATACTCTTAGAACCATAAATGTATTGTGATTGTTCAATGATAGAGGGAATACTATGCCAAAAAACAAAATATATACCAAAGGATAATATCAAACTAGAGTTATAAAAAATTATTGATAATAAAATCAAAAGAAAAGACTGAACAAATAATTGTTCAGATAAATGATTAAAATTTAAAAAAACAGAAATGAGTAAAACTGCTATTGAAAAATATAATAGATAATCATAAAATTTTAAATCTATATTGAATCCTGTAATATCCAACACAATTTCACTTACAAAGTTATTATTTAACCAAAAAAGAAAAGAGAAAATAAACAAACCATAAAGAAAATAAAAAATTTCTAATTTTTTTTCCTTTTTATTAACAAACATTGTCCATTGTTGTTCTCCAAAATGGTATGAACTAAATAAAACAAAAAACATCAACGCTAAAGAAGGAATCAAATAAAAAAAAATTCCAAACGAAAAAACCATAATTAGGTACGGTATTAATAATGAAACAAAGGAATCATTATTATTGATTTTAATTTTTAATAGCGATAAATCATTTGCTCCATGAATAATTCCAAAAGACAAAATTCCACTGAATATCAACAAGTTCAGTATAAACTCGTTTAAAATAAAACTGAGAAATAGACATAAAAGAGAAGCTATTAGTATTAATTTAAACGAAAAAGTGTTAAAAATTTGAGATTTTAACAGCATATTATAAAAAAATTTATTTACAAATGTAGGGATTAAGAATTGTTTTTATATATTTGAGGATTAACAAAACAATTAATTATAATAATTATGGAAAATTTTTTAAACTTAATGTATTTTTTTGGTGACACACCTGCTGCTGACGATTTAGTAGGAATTACCTTTTGGATAGGAACTATGGCAATGATGGCAGCATCAGCTTTTTTCTTTCTATCACTAAATGCAGTAGATGCTAAATGGAGATCTTCTATTTTAGTTTCTGGACTAATCACTTTCATTGCTGCAGTTCACTACATGTACATGAGAGATGCACACGCTGCTGGAGACAGTACAACAGTATTCAGATATGTTGACTGGATTCTTACTGTTCCTTTAATGTGTGTTGAATTTTATTTAATTCTTAAAGCAGCTGGTGCAACTAAAACTCATTTAAGAGATTTAATTGTACTTTCTACAATTATGCTCGTTACAGGGTTTGTAGGTGAAGCTGGATTGGGTCACGCTGCTATATGGGGATTAGCATCTGGTCTAGCATATTTTGGTATTGTTTATATGATCAAATTTGGATCACTAGCTAAACTTGCTTCTTCTGCTGGTGGCGCAGTTGAATCTGCTCATAACACCTTGGTCTGGTTTGTAATAGCTGGTTGGGCAATTTACCCAATTGGTTATATGATTGGAACTGGAGATGGTATGTGGTACGAATTTATGACTGGTCTTGTTGCAGCTGAAAACATGGATTTAATCTACAACATTGGTGATTCAATTAACAAAATTGGATTCGGTCTTGTAATTTATAATCTTGCTGTATCTAAGTAAAATATCAAGTTTTATTAAAAAAAAACCGCTCAATGAGCGGTTTTTTTTTACATTTTTTCTGGAACATCTATTCCTAAAAGTTTCATAGAACTATTAATCACTTGACCAACTTTATTTGAAAGAGCTAATCTAAAGTTTTTGATTTCTAAATCTGAAATTTTAAGAATAGTCGTAGACTGATAATATGAGTTAAACATTTTTACTAATTCAAATGTATAGTTAGCAATAATGGCTGGACTATAATTATCTGCCGCAACCTTAATAGCTAAAGGAAATTGTGTAAGTTGTTTTAAAATATCCTTTTCCTTTTGAGTAACTTCTAAATCTGAATCAATTTTATCATAATTGTATTTTGCTTTTCTTTTCAATGATTGAATCCTTGCATATGCATATTGAATAAAAGGACCTGTATTACCATTAAAATCTATTGATTCGCTGGGATTAAATAAAATTCTTTTTTTAGGGTCCACCTTCAAAATAAAATATTTTAGTGCACCAAGACTGATTATAGAATTAAGAGAATCTTTTTCAGATGTTGAAAAGTCATCAATTTTACCAAGCTCTTTTGACAAATTATTAGCATTTAATTTCATTTCATTAATCAATTCATCCGCATCCACAACTGTACCTTCCCTACTTTTCATTTTTCCAGATGGTAAATCAACCATTCCATAACTTAAATGATGTAAATTTTTAGACCAATCGTAATTTAATTTTTTTAAAATTTTAAATAAAACTTTAAAATGATAATCCTGTTCGTTTCCAACAGTATAAATCATTCCATCCATGTCTGGATGATTCTTATATCTTAAAAGAGCCGTCCCTAAGTCTTGTGTCATATAAACAGAAGTGCCATCAGATCTCAGAAGGATCTTTTCATCGAGTCCTTCTTCTGTTAGATCAATCCAAATAGAACCATCTTCTTTTTTAAAAAAAATATGATTTTTTAAACCTTGATTAATAATGTCCTTACCCAGCAAATAAGTATTGCTTTCATAATAAGCTGAATCAAAATCAACTCCTAAATCCTTATAAGTCTTATCGAAACCTTCGTAAACCCAGGAATTCATCTTTTTCCAAAGTTCTATAACTTGTTTGTCTCCCGATTCCCATTTAATCAATAAATTTTGAGCTTCTAAAAAAAT
>CESU01055278.1_pt1 | contig 14537 bp, 12 predicted proteins | sample 531141 | NCBI WGS metagenome assembly CESU01 (sample SAMEA2621401, study PRJEB7988) | marine metagenome | isolation source: saline water (ENVO:00002010), including
ACTTCAAAGTAGCGAAGACAGCACGTTATTCGACCATAGGCTCACCACTCGATCAAGCAGACAGAGTGATGATTGCATTGCATGGATACGGACAACTCCCTGAATTCTTTTTGAAGAAATTTACTCGGCTCGCCGACCAAGGCTGGTGCATCATTGCGCCGGAAGGATTTCATCGCTTTTACCTCGATGGCACCCACGGTCGTGTAGGAGCGTCTTGGATGACCAAAGAAGACCGAGAGTCGGACATTGCTGATTACGTGCATTACCTGGATGCATTAAGTGATCACCTCAACCTTAGAAATCGAAAGCCCGTATTGCTCGGATTCTCACAAGGGGTCGCAACCGCCTCCCGCTGGGTGAGCAGCGGCCAACAGTCCTTTGAGCATTTAATTTTGTGGGCCGGTGTATTTCCGCCGGATTTTCAATGGAAAACGGGCCGTGACCAATTGATGCACCTTCGATTAGATTTGGTGTTAGGCACTGAGGACCCTTACTTCAAGGATCATTTGCTGACTGACACCGCTTCGCTTTTGGACAACATGGCAGTTTCCTACAACCTGCACCGATTCTCTGGGGGCCATGCGATTGACTCTGATGTGTTGTCCGACATCCTAGCAAGCCGATAACCTGTTATTTTTGCCACCACTTATTCTCAGCACTTTGAAACGACACTTCACATACACCTCGCACATCCTTTTGGGACTAATTGCTTCTAGTTTCACCAACGAAGCAATCAGTCAGCGCGATTGGGCCCATGCCATCACGGAACAGGAACGCAATCATATTGAACGCATTGGTTTTGAGCCTCACCAATCACGTGGGATTGAAACCCCGCCGCCGTATGATGAAATTCGGACCGCAGCCGAATGGGAAGAAATAGAAGCTTTGACCATCGCATGGACGAGCTTTCCCTGTATCCAAAAGCAAATCGTTGAAGCGGCCAAGGAAGAATGCACGGTGATTATCTTTGCGGACGACAGCGATGAAGTCACAAGTTACCTGACGGGCAATCAATGCGGTGGAGCCTTATCTCTAGACAACATTCAAATCGTACCGACGGAATACAACAGCATTTGGATCCGAGATTACGGTGCCAATACAGTGTATGGTTCCTGGAATGATGACCGCTTGCTCGTCGATTGGTTGTACAATCGCCCACGTCCGGATGACGATGCAATTCCCGATGTCCTAGCTGAAACATTGGATTTGGAAATCTACAGCACAACCGGTGTGCCCAACGATTTGATGAACACAGGAGGAAACTGGATGTCCGATGGCTTTGGCACTGCTTTTGCCTCCGAATTAATTTTGGAAGAAAACGAAGGAGGAAGTACTTGGTGGACCGACTACCCGGATCATACCTCCGAGGAAATCACACAAATTATAGAAGACTTCCATGGCGTGGACACGTATATCACGATGCCCAATTTGCCCTACGATGGCATTCACCACATCGATATGCACATGAAATTGCTGGATGAAAGCACATTGCTTCTGGCCGATTACCCTGAGGGCGTGTCCGATGGCCCGCAAATCAATGCGAATATCGAATATGTGTTATCCAATTTCACCACCCGATGGGGAACCCCGTTTGATGTAATCCGGATTCCAAGTCCACCGGAACAAGGCTTTGGTGGTGGCTACCCCGATCAAAATGGATGGTACCTGACCTACACGAATTCCGTGTTTGTCAACAACACCATCTTACTTCCCACTTACTACACGGAGTATGACACAACGGCAATTCGCATCTATGAGGAGACGCTGCCCGGCTACAATGTCGTGGGCATCGACTGCGATAACAATGGCGAAGCCATCATTTCTTTGTCCGGCGCAATTCACTGCATCACACATACGGTGGGGATCGAAGACCCATTGATGATTAGTCACCTGCCCCTGCCAGACACCGAAGATGTACTCAATGATTATACCGTCGAGGCTTACATCAGTCACCGAAGCGAAATCTCTAGCGCCTCGATGCATTGGACCACAAGTCTTGATACAGATTGGACGACCCAAGCCATGGATGTAATGTCGGATGAAACCGAAAACTGGTTTGCCAACATTCCCGCTCAACCCATCGGGACGACTGTCTACTATTATGTCGAGGCCAATGCTAATTCTGGAAAAACCGGAACCAGACCCATGCCGGCACCAGAGGGCTATTGGTCATTTGACGTGACAAATTCAAATGTGGGAGTTACAGATTTGAACAGTCCGTCTCCCTTGCTCCAGCCATTTCCAAATCCAGCGTCTGCTATTACGTGCATTCCGCTTCATTTGACGCGAGCAATGAAAGGTCAGCTCTTCCTCACAAATTCACTCGGACAACGATCAATGGTCATACATGACGGCGACTTTCGTGTGGGCAACCAAAAGCATTTTTTCAATGCGCAGGACCTATCAGCGGGTGCTTATCTTTTGACACTAGACCTCAACAACGGACAGCGCTGGACTGAGCACTTGATGATCCGGTGATCTCGGATCGAACTTAAGCGCAACAAAAAAGCCACCATAATCGGTGGCTTTTTTCGTTTCACACTGCAGATCCAATCAATTTCTTCTTCCGAGCAGACGGAGCAAGAAAAGAAACAAGTTGATGAAGTTCAAGTACAAACTTGTCGCTCCCAATATGGCCAATTTAGATCCTGTCTCACTGCCATATTCAACTCCTGCTCCAATGCGCTTCAATCTCTGCGTATCGTATGCAATCAAACCAGTAAATATCAGCACGCCTCCGATACTAATAATGTAATCAAGCTGGGATGAACCGATGAACCAATTGACAAAGCTTGCGATGATCACTCCTATCAGAGCCATCATTAATAAGCTGCCAAAACGAGTCAAATCCGTTTTGGTTGTGTACCCAACGACGGCCATAACTGCAAACGTCGCTGCCGTAATGACAAAAACCTGAGCGATACTCGACATGGTGTATACCAGAAAAACACTGCTCAATGACATCCCCATGATGCCGCTAAATGCGAGAAAAAGGAGAGTCAAAGAAGTCGAAGACCAACGCTGGAAGCCCAAATTCATGGCCAAAATGAAGCCAAGCGGCGACAACATCACTGCCCATCCAAGCATGCTCATCCCACCTGTTTCAAGGTTGTACAATTGAGCAATAAAACCGGATTCTACAGTATAATATGAGGCACAGGCCGTGACGACAAGACCTGCCACCATCCAACTGAATACGTTCGCAATAAAGCGCGAGACCAAGGCCTGGTCTTCTACAAAGGCTTCGTCAAAAATCTGCGGTGATTCAAATTCGTTCATAAGACAAATTTGCAACCAAACAGGCCATGTTGCTGCACGAACAGTTGCCAAAAATTGCTGTTTCGAGCTTTGAAGGGAGTGGACTGGACTGGTCAGCAGCGACCATGGGACGACCCAATGGCGAGTTGCATGAACTCTTTCCGGGTTTTGGGATCTTCAAGAAACGCCCCCGTAAATGCGCTTGTCGTGGTCACGGCATTTTGCTTTTCCACACCCCGCATTTGCATGCACAAATGCCGGGCTTCAATCACCACAGCAACGCCCCTAGCACCGAGGGTGTTTTGAATACAATCTCTAATCTGCTCAGTAAGTCGCTCTTGAACTTGCAATCGACGCGAATAGGCATCCACAACGCGTGGGATTTTACTCAATCCAACGATTTTACCATCGGGTATATAAGCTATATGAGCTTTCCCAAAGAAAGGAAGCATGTGATGCTCACAAAGGCTGTATACCTCAATGTCTCGCACCAAAACCATCTCATCACTCGGTTCTGTGAACAAAGCACTTTTTAGTATGGCTTCTGGATTCATAGCGCTGCCCGAGGTCAAAACAGCCATGGCCTTTGCAGCACGCTCGGGAGTCTTCAATAGACCTTCACGATTTGGATCTTCACCAATTTCTGTGAGGATGGAGCGGTAGTTTCCCGCAAGTTCCTCGACAGCCTTCTCATCCCAGACTTCTTTACGTTCGTATATCGACATTACTCTTCTCCATAATAATCCGCGTAGTTGTTTTCTGTCTCGAAGAGACGTACACGTTCGAGCATACAACCTCGTTCATTGATGATTGGTTCTAACTGCTCCCAAATTCCAATCACCAAGTTTTCCACCGATGTCTGTCTTCCAGCTAACCACGGGACATCCATATTCAAATTCCTGTGGTCGAGTGGCTCTTCCACGTATTCATTGATGACAGCCTTAAGGTCCGTGAAATTTATGAAATAACCGGTGTCCTCATCAATGGCTCCCTTCACGGTAACAAAGACCACATAGTTGTGACCATGCCAGTTTGGATGGGCGCATTTGCCGAAAACTTCAAAGTTCTTGGCCTCGTCCCAATTGTCATTCCAGAGTTTGTGCGCAGCATTAAATCGCGCTCGGCGGGTGATGGATACCTGTTTCATTGCAATGAAAGCAAAGATAGGCACTGCGCTTCCTTAGATTTGCATTATGATCGTCATTACAGGATCCGCAGGCTTCATTGGAAGCGCATTGGCCGCCAGGCTCAACGAAACCCGATTTTTCGACCTCGTTTTGGTCGATGATTTTCAAAGGCCTGATAAAGTTTCAAATCATACTGATCTGGTTTGCAGCGAAAAAGTCGAACGCAGTGAGTTCCTTGAATGGCTCGATGCAAATGAATCCCAGGTGCAATTTGTATTTCACCTCGGCGCTCGCACCGACACCACAGAGAACGACCGCAGCATCTTTGATGAGCTCAATTTGAATTACAGCCAAGAAGTTTGGAAGCGCTGCGTTCAATACGGTCTACCCCTTGTCTATGCTTCGTCGGCTGCTACATATGGTGCTGGAGAATTCGGCTACAGTGATGCACATAACTTGGTGAATCAACTCAAGCCGCTCAATCCTTATGGCGATTCAAAAAACGACTTTGACCGTTGGGCTTTGGAACAAGTTGAACAAGGAAAAGCTCCTTATTTTTGGGCGGGGCTCAAGTTTTTCAATGTATTCGGTCCAAATGAGTACCACAAAGGCCGGATGGCGAGTGTCGTATTCCACACGTTCAATCAAGTGAATGCCACCGGAGCAATGAAACTCTTCCGATCCCACCGTTCTGACTACACTGATGGCGGGCAGACCCGCGATTTTGTCTACGTCAAAGACCTCGCAGAGGTCTGCTTGTTTCTTATGCATCATCGGAAGCCAGCGTCCAACGGTTTGTACAACCTCGGGTCTGGAAAGGCACGAACATTTTTGGATCTTGCACACGCCACCTTTGATGCGATGGGAAAGCCTCGTAACGTGGGTTTCATTGATACGCCAGAAGACATTCGCGGCACCTACCAATATTTCACAGAGGCAGACATGTCCAAGTTGCACAGCATTGGGTACGATCGACCATTCGCCTCACTAGAGGACGCAGTCAAAGATTATGTGCAGAATTATTTAAACAAAGGCAAACGCTGGTCAGCGTCCAAACCTTCATGATCATCAATCGATGAGTGACGCCTGAATGGATACGAGCTGGGTCCGTACTGTTTTCAAACGTCCGAGAAGCTCTGCTCGATTCAATGCCGATGAATCCGATGGAGCCGATGTCGCCAAGGCCATTTTCTCCGCAACTTCTTTCCGCTTGCGCATCGCTTTCCTGGCCCCTGATATCGTGTAACCTTGGCCCTTCACCAGCCAATTGATTTGTTCAATAATCTCGATGTCATTCTGGTGGTAAAAACGTTTACCACGTGCATTCGTTTTGGGCTTCAATGGGGCAAACTCCTTTTCCCAATAGCGCAGTTGAGACGCATTCAATTCCATTTTCTCAGCCACCTCTGTAATTGAGAAATATTGTTTTTGAATGGGCTTGTTGAATGGCATGGACGGGCGAAATAAATCTTTCTTGGGGATCAAGTTAGCTGAAAAACTGATAAAACAGGCGTTAATGAACTATCAATCAAATGATTGATTGGAGTCCTCTGCTTTTTTTAGCATTTCCTCGTATTGCTCAGGAGTCAAATCATTAAAATAATACTGAGCTGGGTTGACTTTGCGGCCATCCTTTCGCACTTCATAATGAAGATGCGGTGCTACAGAAGTGCCCGTCGAGCCAACAAGTCCTATAACCTCACCGCGCTTAATTTTCTGCCCTCGTTTAACGCTAAGCTTGCTCATGTGAGCATACAACGTTTCATATCCAAAACCGTGTCGAATAATCACATGTCTACCGAAGCCATTATATGTCCGCTTGGCCAGAATCACTTCGCCATCGCCTGTGGCGAAAATCTCTGTACCTGTAGGCGCAGAAAAGTCCATGCCATAGTGCATCTTTCGAACCTTATAAATCGGATGAATACGATAGCCATAACCGCTGGCCATACGCCTTAAGTCTTCGTTTCGCACGGGCTGAATGGCGGGTATGGATTTCAGAAGCTCTGTTTGATTCTTGGCCAAATCAAAAACTTCATCGAAGGACCGGCTCTGCGCCACCATTTTCCTTTGGAGCTCTGCGAGGCGCGCTTCGGCCGCGATGACGGCATCGGAATGGCTATAGCCGCGCAATGCCCTGCCGCGATCGAACCCACCTACTCCGGGGTTACGGAGATGTTCGGGATATTTATCTACACCAAAAATAGAACGATAGATGGCATCATCTCGATCAGAGATGTCTTTTACGACCACCTGCAAATCATCAAAATCACCGTGCATTCGCGCCAATTGTTCTTCCAGAAAAGCCAGCTCCCGTCGCTGCGTTCTATCGCTAGGGCTCTCGAAATACGTGTCAAATAGATAAATACTGCCAAGACATATGGCCAAGAATATGCCGACTTTGCGCATCACCGAAAACACATAATCCCGTGGCGCAAACGGAATTTCTTCCATGCGCAACGTCTGCTCATTGTATCGGATTTTATGGAAACGCTTTGCCATGGAGCAAAGGTGCAACTTATATTCGTGGTCTGCAGCGGTTTTAAAGCGTGTTTTGCAGATTTTTGTAGTGAATAAATCCCTGACGCCCCATGGAATCCAAGCTGATTCGTGACCATTTCCTCCAGTTTTTCGCCTCCAAAGGACATGAAATCGTGCCCTCAGCTCCAATGGTGATCAAAGATGATCCAACATTGATGTTCAATAATGCTGGAATGAATCCCTTCAAGGATTTATTCCTGGGCAACAGCCCAATTGTACACCCAAGAATTTCCGACACCCAAAAATGCCTTCGGGTAAGCGGCAAACACAACGACTTGGAAGAAGTTGGTGTGGACACCTATCACCACACGATGTTTGAGATGTTGGGGAACTGGTCTTTTGGAGATTACTTTAAAAAAGAGGCCATTGATTGGGCATGGGAGTTATTGACACAAGTCTACAAGCTTCCCGAGGACTCGCTTTTCATTACTTATTTCGAAGGGGATCAATCAGATGGATTGGAAGCGGACGACGAAGCGGCCAATATCTGGCGCCAATGGGTGCCTGAAGAAAGACTCATTCCTGCTTCCAAAAAGGATAACTTTTGGGAAATGGGAGAGACCGGCCCCTGCGGTCCTTGTTCCGAAATTCATGTCGATTTGCGCGATGCCGCTGATCGTAAAAAGCAATCGGGGCGAGATTTGGTGAACGCCGATCATCCACAAGTTGTTGAAATCTGGAACCTTGTATTCATGCAATTCAACCGCATGTCCAATGGCTCACTTCAACCGCTGCCGCACAAGCACATTGATACCGGAATGGGATTTGAACGCTTGGCCATGGCGCTCCAAGGCAAACAATCCAATTACGATACGGATGTATTCACCCCATTGCTCGATCAGGTTGCGGCCATGAGCGGTTTGACATACGAGCGAACTGATTCAAAACAAGACGTGGCGTTTCGCGTCATTTCCGATCACATTCGAGCAGTGTCTTTTAGCATTGCAGATGGCCAGTTGCCCTCGAACACCGGAGCAGGTTATGTGATTCGTCGCATTCTGCGTCGGGCTATCCGCTATGGCTATTCATTCTTAGGATTACAGGAAGCCTTTATGCATGAGTTGGTGCCAATACTGGCGAACCAAATGGGCGATGCTTTTCCCGAATTGAAGAACCAAAAGACGCTGATTCAGCGGGTCATCAAGGAGGAAGAAGAGTCCTTTTTACACACACTTGCAAAAGGTATCGAGCGATTGGAAGCACGCATGAGAGAGTTCAGTGTGCAAAAAGAATTGCCTGGAGATGTGGTTTTCGAGCTGTATGATACTTTCGGTTTCCCGGTCGACCTCACTGCCTTAATGGCTGGTGAGAGCGGATTTCAGGTTGATGATGCTGGCTTCAAAAAAGCCATGGGCGAAGCGAAAGAGCGAAGCCGTGCAGCAGGCAAATTAAGCACCGATGATTGGGTAAAAGTGCAGGCCGATGAACCCACTGAATTCGTGGGATATGATTCGCTCGCATCCAACTGCCGCATTCTGCGTTACCGGGAAGTAACGGCCAAAAATAAAAAATTCTACCAATTGGTTCTTGACCGCACACCCTTCTATCCAGAGGGAGGTGGCCAGGTAGGAGACCAAGGGACACTCAAGGCGTCGGGGAATGAGAACGGTGATGTCATCTCCGTTTTTGACACAAAAAAAGAAAACAATCTCATTGTCCATTTTGTCAATGATCTCCCAACAGACCCCGCTTTGACGTTTAACGCACGAGTGCACAAGGCAAGGCGTGAGGACATCCAACGGAACCACACCGCTACGCATCTGCTTCATGAGGCTTTGAGAGAAGTACTAGGTAAGCATGTGGAGCAAAAGGGCTCCTTGGTGAAATCCGAGGCGCTTCGATTTGATTTCTCCCATTTCTCAAAGGTTACTTCGGATGAGGTGCAACAGGTGGAGACATTGGTCAATCGACGAATCCTCGAAAATCAGGGCTTGATTGAACACCGATTGATTTCCATGCAAGAAGCAGAGGCAAGCGGCGCAATGATGCTCTTTGGAGAAAAGTATGGCGAAGAAGTACGAATGATCGAGTTTGGAACATCCAAGGAACTATGCGGCGGCACACATGCTCCAGCAACCGGTTCACTCGGAATGTTCAGAATTGCAGCAGAATCCGCAGTGGCATCCGGCATCCGGCGGATTGAAGCTATCACAGGCACAGCGGCATTGAATACAGCCAGAGAAGAGCGGGAGACGATTGATCAAGTGCGCGAGCTTTTGAAGGCACCAAAAAATATTGCCAAAGCCATCAATGACTTATTGACGAAGCAACATGCACTTGTCAAGGAACAAGATGCTCAAAAAGCGGGTGCGGCCCAAGCTGCAAAAAAGGAATTGGCCGGCAACTTAGAACAAATCAATGGAGTTAACACATTCATTGGAGAATTGCCCTTGGACGCTGGTGCAATCAAGGACATCGCGTTTCAGCTAAAAGCAGAAAAAGCACCCTTCTTCGGAGCGTTTGCCTCCCGAGTTGGAGGTAAGCCCACGATTTCAGTAGCGATCAGCGACGATCTCGTGAAGGATCGGGGACTTAACGCCGGCCAAATCATTCGTGAGATTGCAGCCCACATCAAAGGGGGAGGAGGCGGACAACCCTTCTTTGCTACAGCAGGAGGCAAAGACGAGAGCGGTATTGGCGCGGCGCTGGAAGCGGCCAAAAACATACTAGAGGCGAAATAAATAGTGGTCCGAAAGGACACAATACGGCATAAAAAAAGCGCTTAGTAAGCGCTTTTTTTATGCCACACACTTGAATCATGCATGCCGTAAACTCGAGCCATGCGCAATGTCTTTGTCCTTGCGGCCATAGACCGGTCCTACGTACTCCTCTTGGTATGCCAAACTTAAGTTCAATACATAAAAAACATTGAAAACGGCCGCGAGCAAGAAATCCAGATTTGTTTTCTTCCCAAAAGACTGAGCAAGCTCTATCGTTGTTTTGAGAAAGAAGTAAAGATTGAATCCTGGGATCAAAAAGAAAAGCGCATGAGACGATGGACGGCCAACAATCCTCATCGCTAGGACAACATTGTATCCTGGAATAGCAGCGGCCCAGCCAGGCATGTTACATTTTGTAAAGAGACGGACATTTGCACCCAATCCAATCAATGCTAAGAAAGCCATAATCATTAGCAAGCCTCCGTTCAATTCCCACCCATTGAAGTAATAAGTATTCATGGCCGAATCAGTTGTGTTCAATTAATAGACGAGTGCCTTTTAAAAAGGTTGCCTCCTAACTCACACGCAACAAGATGTTTGTGAATCCAATCTCAACTTAGCAGTGTTAAGAGCCCACAATTTTCAGCGAACAAATCAATTGATGAGAGTCAATCCACCAAATTTCTGAACCAATTTACCGTCTATCTCTCTGCCTTTTGGAGTGAGAATGACCAACCGCTCCAATACATTGCGCAATTCACGTATGTTTCCAGTCCAATTCGCAGCTTGCATCATGCCTAAGGCGTCAGGCGTCATCTCTAACAAAACCTTGCCATGTTGCTCGCAAATGATACGGAGAAAATGGTGCGTCAACAGCGGAATATCTGATCGTCGATCGTTCAGCGAAGGAACCAGCACGGGAATAACGGCAAGCCGATGGTACAAGTCCTCTCGGAACCGAGATTCCGCTATTTCCTTTTTCAAATCTTTATTTGTGGCCGCAACAATGCGCACATCTACTTCTATTTCCTTTTCACCGCCCACTCGAGCGATTCGATTCTCCTGCAGCGCGCGCAACACCTTTGCTTGAGCAGAGGGACTCATGTCACCGATTTCATCCAAAAAAAGGGTTCCACCTTGGGCGAGTTCAAATTTGCCTTTGCGCTGTTTGACTGCACTTGTAAACGCCCCCTTTTCATGGCCGAACAATTCGCTCTCGATGAGTTCTGATGGAATAGCAGCGCAGTTTACTTCCACAAATGGTTGGTCGTGCCGAGCGCTGAGTTCATGCAATTGACGTGCAACGAGCTCCTTTCCAGTTCCATTTTCTCCGGTGATTAGTACGCGCGCATCCGATGGGGCAACAGTACAAATCAAGTCCACGATGGCTCTGATCTCTTGGGATTCACCAACGATGGCTGTTGAACGCTCTGATTGAATTTTTCGTTCCAGTCGCTTTGTTTCCTTTTCTAGTTTTCCCTGGTCCAGTGCATGCCGCACTGTCAACAGAATACGATTCAAATCCAATGGCTTCTGAATGAAATCATACGCTCCTTTCTTCAATGCTTCTACCGCGGTATCCACCGTACCATGACCGCTGATCATGACTACATGAGAAGCGACTTCCTTTTCTATGAGCAAGTCCAGAACCTCCAATCCGTCCAACCGCGGCATCTTCACGTCACAGAAAATGACGTCAAAGGTGAACTTCGCTGCCAACTTTACCCCTTGAGTGCCATCCTCTGCCTCCGTGACTTTGTAGCCCTCGTATTCAAGGATTTCTCGCAAACTGCTCCGGATAGGGGCCTCATCATCTATGATCAAAATCTTCGCCATGGTAATTTAAGTTCCTAGAGTGTGACACGAATGGTGCAAAGATGTTGCCAAAGTTTAAATGCAGCGAGTGAATGTCAACGAATCATTTCGCTCAAAGCACCTTCGCGCAAAGCATAGGGGGATTTATAAAGCCTCGCCTCCAATGGCAAGTCAGAGAGCACGTAGTTGACCAACATGCTAGAGAGTGGAATAAGGGGCGCTCGCGCAGGAGACATGCCAGGTAGAGCGAGACGTTCCGTTACGTCCAATTCCAAGAGCTTGGAATGAATAGCTTCGAATCCAGTGCGGTTAATTTGTTGAATTAGTGGGTGCCCCCTCTCGGAAGTATTCTTCTCATTCTCTCTTAATGGTGGACCGTTCAGATGTTGGCGTTCTGCAAGCTCTAAAAACGTATCAAATGATCCGCTGCTACCGACCAAATGCCGGGGTTTGTGTGCTTCAATCGCCTTCTTCATTGGCGACAATATTTCATCCAAAAATGCCATGTACCGTGTCTCTCCCTGAAGGGTTAGGGGGTCTGAGGGTTTGCCAAATTCCGACAGTCTTGATACGCCGGCATCAAAACTTTGCGCCCACATTTTTATCCAATCACCGGACTCAGATGGTGCCAGAATGATGAACTCTAAGCTACCGCCACCAATATCCATGACCAGGATGGACTCATCAAGCGGATGAAGGGTCAACTGCACACCCTGTTGAATGAGATGCGCTTCCTTATCCCCTCCAATTACCTCTACACTCCATCCCGTTTTTGCTAGGGCTTTGGCCATAAACTCTTCAGCATTGTTCGCATCACGCAAAGCGCTTGTTCCCAATATCCGAACTTCATCCACATCATAATTTTGACTTGCCTCCTTGAGGATACCCAATGCATCCAACCCTTTGGCAAACCGATCGGGCAGTATCGCTCCGGTGGAAAAACCACCTTTGCCCAGAAAAACTTGGCACCGCAAATGAAACACCTCATTCCAACTCGCAACCTTCAAGTCTGCAATAACCATGGTGAAGGTGTTGGTGCCGCAATCAACAATCGCAACACGCTTGTGGGATTCAGATGATTTTTCCATGCTGCTTATTTGGCATTTATTGACTCTATCTCAATGCCTTTGGCGCAAACTCTTCCACAAGTCTTTTGCTGAAAAACGCTCTCCACGTGTCAGTATTCCTCTGCGAAAAATACGCGATGAAGCAATTAGCAGTAAATATGATGTTATTGCGATACCTCCAATGGCTAAAAGAATTTCCCACCAAAACACCCCCATCGGGATTCGAGTCAGCATCATGATGGGCGCGGTCAGCGGAAAATAAGAGCCATAAATAGCAATGTCACCCTCGGGATTCTCAATGGACGCAGCGGCCAACAGATAGGCCAACAGCGGCGGAATGATCGCGGGAATCATGTAGTACTGAGCGTCTGATTCTTGGTCAACTGATGCGCCTATCGCTGCAAAAATACAGGCATACATAAAGTACCCTAGCGCAAAAAAGACCACGGTAGCCGCAACCATCAGAGGCCAGTTGACATCCAGCAAAAAGCTCAGTTGGGATTGCGACGCCATCCAACTCTCAAGGTCCAAGCTCACTGAAGATTCCGCGGATGTTTTGAGCAAATCGTTTGTCTCGAGCCAATGACCTCCGGCAAAATAAACAAGCCAACCCAACACAGATAACAATCCAAATTGTGTCAAACCAACCAATCCGATTCCAATAATTTTGCCTGTCATGAGCTGCATGGGCGTGACCACACTAATCACCACTTCAACAATGCGATTCGATTTTTCTTCGATAACACCACGCATTACGTGCATGCCATATACCATAATTTGAAGGAAAAGAATGGCACTAAAAAAGAACCCGATAAGCGCTCGGCCCGAGGCATTTCCGTCACGGGTGACTACATCCTCTCCAACAAGTTGAATGGATGTCTTCAAACGTTTGTAGACTGAGTAATCCAACTCCAAGTCGCGCTTCACTTTGAACCTTTCAATGGCAGAGGCCAGATCATTGGAAATGAGCCGTTCCGTGGACATCGCCGGCGCTTTCTCATAAAAATATTTGGCACTCGAATGTTGGAGTATTCCATCATCAAAGAAAACCATCAAATCAAAATCAGATTGCATGAACGCTTCATCGGCCATGGATTCTGTTGCAAATCGGTAAGTCAGCGTTGAGCGCTCCGGAAAACAGTCGGGATGAATCGGCAGCCACACCTCACGGCGGTCATCAAACCGCGAAATCAATTCGGATGCGTCCACGATGAGCACTTTTGATTCTTCTTCAGAACCAGACTCCAACCAGACACCGATGCCAATACTCCCTGCAAAAAGCGCGGGAATAAGCAGTGTTCCAATCAAAAATGCCTTGCGCCGCACGCGCGTGATCCATTCCCTATAAATGATATGCCTCAACGTACTCATGCTGCAGGGTTTGAAGTTTCATCCACTGCCTGCATGAACACATCGCGCATGCTCGGTTGCCATTCACGACAGGATGTCATTTGAACTTCTCCTGAAATCCAATGAATCCATTGCGATGAATCCGTTTCAGGAGACAATCGAAGCATTGCTGTATGTTCACCCGGTCGAGGGGAATCAGTAACCACTTCCAATAATTCCGCGCTCGCACCAACGGCGATAGTAAACTGCATCACCGTGCCACGAAAAGCAACTTGAATCCGACCGTCACGGGCGTTATCTCTCAGGGCTTGAACCGGACCGTTCAAGACCAATTTTCCATGGTGCAGCAGCGCGACTTCATCACACATCTCTTCCACACTCCCCATGTCATGAGTCGATAATATTATGGAAGTGTCTCCCTGATCGCTCATCTCCTTTATGGTACTCCGCACGAGTTGCGCATTAATGGGGTCAAATCCACTCAATGGCTCATCCAAAATCAGCAAATCTGGTGCGTGCAAAATGGAAAGGATAAATTGGATTTTCTGCGCCATTCCCTTGCTCACTTCGCTGACCTCTTTGTTCCACCAGCCATCAACCTCCAACTTCTCAAACCAGTGCTTGAGCTTGGTTCTCGCATCGTCTTTTTTCATGCCGCGCAATTGGGCAAAATAAAGTGCCTGCTCGCCCACGCGCATTGTTTTATACAGACCGCGTTC
>CESU01008966.1_pt1 | contig 14505 bp, 16 predicted proteins | sample 531141 | NCBI WGS metagenome assembly CESU01 (sample SAMEA2621401, study PRJEB7988) | marine metagenome | isolation source: saline water (ENVO:00002010), including
AACGGAGCGGTCTTGCGTGCACCTACTTCACGCAGCAACACGGTGGGTCCAATCAATAATTTCAACACCAAACAGCGATGCGTCAACAAGTGAGGGGAGTCAATGAACACAGAGCAAGCGCATGGCAAACATATTTTCCTTGACTTCACCGGTTATGAACCGCAAGTCGAGAACGATGGCCAGTGGATGCTGGATGTCCTCGAACAGGCTGTTGAACAAAGCGATGCACGCAACGTCCATGCACACGCCGTGCAGTTTGACGGTTCAGTCTCGCCCGTTGGCTTTGCTGCAGTGGTGTTGCTCGATGAGAGCCATGTTTCTGCCCACTGTTACTCAGACAAAGGCTGGCTGGCCATTGACTGCTTCACCTGTGGAGACAGCGATCCTGCAGTGATTGCTGACTTCATACAGAACCATCTCGAGGCGACAATGCCCCACCTGATTCTCAAGCGGCGTACGGTTGAGAATCGATTCTTTCATGATGGGGTTTGACCATGACCATCAGAGCCTTCGTCGATGAACATTACCGCCATTTCAACGCTGGGGCTCTTGCCTCAACAGCCCGGTCGTTAACCGCATTTATTGAAAACGGTGGTCGATTATTTGTCACGCTTGCTGGAGCAATGAGCACTGCGGAACTGGGACGAAGTTTAGCGCCAATGATCCGTGCCGGCCACATCGCAGGGATCTCGTGCACCGGCGCTAACCTCGAAGAAGATGTGTTCAACCTTGTTGCTCATGATTCCTATGAACAAATTGACGACTGGCGAAACCTGACGGCAAAGGACGATGCTGCATTGCTTCAACGCGGCATGAACAGAGTCACTGACACCTGCATACCCGAAGACAAAGCGTTTCGTAAAATCGAACAGCATATGCTTGAACGATGGCAGGAGGCAAGCGTTGCAAAACAAGCGCATCTTCCGCATGCTTACTTCTACAGCATGTTGCAATCGGGCGTTCTTGATTCAGAATTTGAAGCAAATCCAGATGATTCATGGCTGCTTGCTGCAGCAAAAGCCGACCTGCCAATGTTTGTCCCAGGTTGGGAAGATTCCACCATGGGCAACATCTTCGCAGCGCGCTCGATTGAAGGTCTCATCGAGGAAGCATGCCTCAAAGGTGGTATTGCCTACATGAGGGAATTGGCCCATTGGTATCAATCAGCAACCACTCCAATGGCGTTTTTACAAATCGGTGGAGGGATTGCTGGTGATTTTCCAATATGCGTGGTGCCCATGCTGAACCAAGACCTCAAGCGAGATGTTCCCCTTTGGTCGTGGTTTGGCCAAATCAGTGAATCATCACCATCCTACGGAGGCTATTCTGGAGCGCCCCCGAATGAGAAAATCACTTGGGGGAAAATTTCACCTGAAACACCCAAGTTTGTCATCGAAAGCGATGCAAGCATTGTGGCGCCGTTGTTGTTTGGCTATGTTTTAGATCAATGACCAAGGGCGCACAACACCACAAGTGTTGAAAGGGAGTGCGCACTAAGTTTTTTCATGAACAGAGGTCAACGCCTTCGTGCATCCATGCTCTGCTTGATGCTGCTGTTGCCACTTGTGGCAAGCGCACAGGCCGATGGGCAACCCGTCGCCCCAAGCATCACCACTTCTTGGACAGACGACGGCAGTGGCGGAATCAACCATGCTTACACACTGACTTTTTCCGATGAGGATGCTTACGAGATTGACGTTGAACTCAATCATGTGCGCAACGAAGTACCTTTGGAAAATGAAGCCTTCATCGCATGGAGCATCAACGATGATCGCCGCACCGCAGAAGTCACGTTCAACACCTCCCTAGAATGGGCTGATCAAATCGAACTGAGCGTGGATGTCATTGGCTGGAACGGCGAAACGCTTGCCGAACCTGTCACCGCTTCTCGAAGCCTGACCGTCGGCACATGGAATCAACCAATGGGCGACCACGAAGTGATGACGGCAACGACATGGAACCTAAACCAAACATTCGAAGATGAAAATGGCACCCAATCATTCGTGCTCTCTTTCGTGGGCCAAGGATGGCAAGAGCGAGTTGGACTTGCTCTCAACTCCTGGGAACTTGGAAACGGTAGTTTGCTGTCAACCGAAGTCACCAATGAGAGCCAAACCACACTGGATTTGGCACTGGCCTCGATTTGGAAAAATGAAACAATCATGAGTGGCATCCTCACATCTCAAGTGTTCGATGCAAGAGGCTCCGGCACCTTGTTGATCACCACTGTGGATGATGGGGTCACAACAATGATTTTGGCCAATGTTTCTGATGGTCGTTTCAATCGCACAATGATTGACGGCAACATCTCAGAGCGCGTCAACCTCCAAGCTTCAGGGAATCTTGAAATTAATTCTGATGACGAAGACGGCCTCTTGACCATCGATGGTGAAATCAGTGTTCTCTACCTAGAAACCTGGGACGAGAATGGTGTTCGGCGATTGGATCATACGCAGTTTGAAGCGCTCGCCAACATGGTGCTGGAAGACGATGAAACTCGAATCGACATCGATCTTGATGGTCTAACAGCCTTGGAACGATGGGTCGACGGGGTTCGCGTTGACCACAAGGAGGAACTTGTTGGCAGCGGCACGTTTGGCTTCGGTGAATCGGAGGAAAATTCAAGCATTCAGATCAACGGAACAATCCTCGATTTCCACACCCTCATCGAAGACGGAATCACCCTCACCGATGACATGCACGTCGACGGCGTGATCACGGGTGATGCCCAAGGCAGTTTCGGCATGGTGCGGACCATTGAAGAAACGGGTGAACAAGCCAACGCAACCGGGCAGGTGTTCCTCGTCAACGTGATTCACGATGAATCTTGGTTCAACCTAACCGGCATCAACGGTGGAAACTTTTTCGACGGTGAAGGCATTGGAGCATCGCACAATGAAACGTGGGATTACCAAGTTGTTCAATCGGATTGGGAAAACAGAACTGTACGATTGGTGTGGGAAGAATCAGGCGCTGATTCCTCGAGCGGTGATGAAAAACCTGCGCGCAGCCCCATTGAAGCCAACGCTACACAACCTGAAGCACAAGAGATCCTTGGCAACATATCGATCGTTCGGGAAACAGGCCTGATGCCGATCCCAATGCTCGCCCACGATGTAGTCCACCTCACCGGAGAAGATGGATTGGAACTCACCGTTGAGGCTTTTGCGACAGGCGTTGACCCTCGAGACGGATTTAACCTCTCGGTCGTTCACTGGACTGGAGTATACGGCGATTCTGGTGGAATTGCCAACGGTTCAATTGTCGATGAGGGCCCATTGATGGGGCTTGTCTCAAGCGTTGTTCGAAGCCTTGAATTCCCATATGGAGAAGGAAACGATACGGCTTTATTCTCCGAATCTCAAGTGATTGAACGCATCCTTTCGCCCTCGATTATCACCGCAGAAAACAACTCGGCACCGGTTCTTGTTGGACTTGGCTTTGTTGAGGGATTGATCATCGGCGAAGGTGGCAGCACTGGAACTTTGGTGGCTCATGTTACGGATGCCGAATTCAACATCGAATCTGTATCGGTGGATTTGACCCCGCTCGGTGGCGAGGTCATCATGCTCAACGATCGTGGACTGAACGGTGATGCTGTGATTGGCGACGACCGATACACTGCACTCCACATTGTCAAGGGCCTTGAAGTCGGTAACGTCACGCTGAACGTCACCGCAACCGATTGGTTCGGAACCGTCATGGAAGGACAAGGCACCGTCGAAGTGGTGAACCAAGGGCCAAGGTTGACCTCAGTTGACATCTTGCCCGACCGTGGTCCACGTGGAACAACCATGATTCTCAACGCCCAAGCCTATGATGGACACGGCGTGGATTCTGTTCAAATCGACATGCGAGATCAAGGTGGACTTCTTGTGAACCTGACTGCAACAAACGGCATTTGGGCAGGGAACTTCTCTGTTCCAGAAACCATTGCTCCTGGCGAACATAACCTCAACTTCATCCTCATCGACGCGCTGGGCCGAAAGAACACAGCAACAGCTTGGCATGGGACAACCGCAAACACAACACTCATCGGACTGTATGGCCCGCATTACATTCCAGATGATGTGATGAATCCAGTCACAATTCTTGTCTTCAACACCCCGCCATCAATGGTGGCTCCAAGCGCCATCGCCCTCGAAAAAGGCAACGCTGCGACAACTGAACTGCTGGAAGTGGAGATTTACGACACCGATGGCATAGCGGTCGCTCGGGCAAACCTTGGTGTGTTCACGCCCCTCGGAACCAGAACCGTATGGGTCGCCATGAACGATGAAGGGCGCAACGGTGACCGGATCGCAGGCGATGGTGTTTACACCGTTGAAATGAGCGTTCGTGGAAGCATCCCTCTCGGAACCCATGAGGTGCTGGTTCAATCCTCAGATTTGTACGGTGAAGCCACAGCGTACACTTCGATTGCTGTGACCTTGACGGAGGCCGATTCACCCATCCTCAACGCCAATGGGGAGTTCCTAACAACGGGCGTTTTAGTCGGTATTTTGGCCTTGTTTGGCGTTGGAGTGGCTGCAATCGTGATCCTCTCGATTCGAAACGGGCCAAAGCGTGGAGAAGGCGAAGATATGTTCGGTCTTCAGTAAGCATCCTTGTCGGCCGATAACCGTTTATACCCCTGCTCAGTGGACGAGTTACCTCTGCGAGCGTAGTGTAGTGGTTATCACCCCACGTTGCCAACGTGGGAACCCGGGTTCGAGTCCCGGCGCTCGCACCATCGACAGACTGCAAGCCTGTTTCGTCATACTCCATCCACTCATAGAGCCGTTAAAGCAAATTCAAACGCCGTTGGATTTCATCTGCGGTTGACTCATAGAGGCTCAAAGGACCACCGACTGGATCTTCAATGCCCCAATCCTGGTCGATGCTCAGATCTGGGCACTGAACACCACAGCCCATTGAAATCACCATGTCGTACCCTTCGGCGCTGAAATCATTGACGCTTTTTGGTTGCATGCCTTCGGCTGAAATATTGCGCCCTTCGAGCACCGTCACGGCATGCAGTGCAATCGATCCAGATGGATGTGTGCCAGCTGAGTCGGCTTGGTAACCCATTGCTTTCGCCAATCCTTCGGCCATTTGAGAACGGCATGAGTTTCCAACACAAACAAACAACAGACGCATGGATTGTCCAACACTTCGACTGTATTAATACGACCTCAGCCGTTGAGAGAAGCGTTCTCAAACCATGGCTGCCTCACAACGCCATGAGCGATACCTCTGCAATCCGAATTGGATTCGTTTTGGCCGCGATTATGTACGCAATTTTGTTTGTAGGCCACATTGTGGCTGCTGCAAACGATTGGGACCTTTTGTTCCGCCTCATCGCTTCAATCATCACGGCTCAAACGTTTTTTATTGGCACATCAATCGTCGTTCTCGGTCGTGCAGGGCCATCAGAATCCAAGTTGCAGGCTCAACGTCTCGGGTATGGTGTCAGCCTTCCATTAAGCGCTGGACTTGCCTATGCTTACGCCAATCAATCCTTCAATCTAGCCTTGACGCTTGCGTTTCTCGGCGTCACGACGCTCACTCATGGATTCACCATCTGGCGATTAAATCGGATGATGAATGGAAAGGTGGATTGAAGTAGGCCCTTTCAGTGCTATGGTCATGTCCGATTCACCGGTCACCAAACACGGCGCTAATGCTGGCGAGCCACCGGCTGATGCATCCCCTCAAGAACAGAAGCAAATGGAACAGGCCTACGCTCAAATGAAGCGGAAGATGTCCATTGCAGAAATTGGAAGGAAAATCAAACACAAGGTCATGGTTCTCTCCGGAAAAGGCGGTGTTGGAAAGTCAACTGTGTCCACTGGCCTTGCGCTTGCTTTAGCGCAACAAGGCCTCAAAGTTGGCATCCTCGACATCGACATTACTGGTCCAAATGTCCCCAAAATGATGGGGCTTGAAGGACGGCGCCTTCACGTTGAATCTGGACGAATCCATCCCGCACAAGGCCACCTCGGCGTCAAGGTGATTTCCATGGCGTTTTTGTTGGACAGTGAAGACACACCTGTTGTGTGGCGAGGCCCGATTAAGCTCGGTGCAATCCAGCAATTTATTGGTGATGTTGAGTGGGGCGATTTGGATTATTTGATCATCGACTTCCCGCCTGGCACCTCTGATGAACCGCTCACTGTAGCGCAATCCTTGCCTGATATTGACGGCATGGTCATCGTCACCACCCCACAGGATGTCGCTTTGCTTGACAGCCGAAAATCAATCACCTTCTCGGAATCCCTCAAGGTGCCCGTGCTCGGTGTGGTTGAGAACATGAGTGGCTACACCATCAACGGAAAAGCACCCGCCAACAGCGAAGTGCAAATCGCAGGACCAGCGGGAAAAACCCTCAAAACAACATCTGACGCTGAAGGGAACTTTGCGATCACGATTGATATCTTCAAGCAAGGTGGAGGAAAATCCACAGCTGAGGAGTTTGGTGTGCCATTCCTTGGTGCTCTTCCGTTTGACCCCGGATTCGTTCGAGGCGGTGATGATGGTGTTCATCGCATCGTCAGTGAACCTGAAGGCCCATCTGCAATTGCATTTGCAGCAGTTGTTGCCGCACTCCAAGATCAAATCGTCGATTCCGACGGACCTGGTCTAGAAATCATTTGAGGCGATTCCATGACTGAAGAAATGCCAAAACTCACCCGCATCGAACGGAGGGATGTCGACGTGGTCGTCACCTACAATGGTGGATCTGAATTCACCGTGACCTATGATGACCTGCGTCACGCATGCCCTTGTGCAAAGTGCTCACCAATGCGCAACGAAGACGAAACGAGCAAAAACCTTCGACGCCAAGTGGAAGCCCTTCCAAAGGAGAAACCTCAGGTGAGGACCGTTGGAAATTATGCTTTGGGCTTTGAATGGACGACAGGGTGTTCAAGCGGCATTTACCGATTTGAGCGCATCTGGGATTTAGCGAACCGCAGGGACCCCGACAATGGCCGGCCTTACGTCCACGGCGCTTGGTGATTCAAACAACCTGCATTTCTTGGCGTTTGCCGACGACGGTTTGATGAGGTTCAGGCAACCCCATACGGGTTGGAGGTCAACAGTTGGACGGCATTTACCTGACATGGATGGTGAGCGCATTGGCGCTTGGTGTACTGTTGTTGCCGGTTTTCAAACAACCTTGGATGACCATCACGCTTCCAACCTTCATCGATTTTTTCCGTCGGTATTGGATTCACATTGCGATTGTGTTTTTAATATACAATTCTAAAGACATTCTCGACCAACTCGATCGGATCATCATGGCCAATACGGGCCTTGACATGACGCCGTGGATTTTTGCAGTTGAAGGCACCCTTGCCTATGATGTGCAAGTTGCTTTCAAATCGACTTGGTTGACGGTTGCCTTGACCCACTTTTACGTTGCAGGGTTCATGTTCATTTGTTATGTTTCAATCTTTTACTTCGCCTTCTTTGACGACCGTTGGATTGCTGATCGAATGACCCTTTCAATCGCCTGGGTCTATATTTTAGCGATTCCATTTTACCTGTTCTTCAACGTCAGAGTGACTGGAGATTACATTCCAGGCATGGAAACACTGGCGTATGATTTGACACCAGAAATTGCCGACTGGTTCCGCCGGATTGATCCGTTTACAAACGGCTTTCCATCCCTTCACATCGGCATTCCCTTTGCCGTTTGGTTGTGCTTGACTCGCTTTGATGAAGACCGAAGATGGAACCGGTACCGATGGCTCGTCTTTGTGTACATTGCCGTTACCGCTTTTGCCATCATTTACCTTGGCATTCACTGGTTTGTTGACATCATTGGGGGGGTGCTTGTTGCAAGCCTAGCTGTCAGCCTAGCCGGCCGCACCTCAGATGGGTGGTGGAGTATTTTCGATGAGCGGACAATCAATTCTCGCATTGTCACTGTTCTAACAAATCCAAAAAAGGCCTTTGGTATCGCTTACAGTCGATTTGGAGATCAAATCAAGCGATTTAGAGACCCCACGAGCAGGGAAACGGGAACCATCGTTTTGGCCATCTTCATCGTGTTGTTTGCCGTAATTACGTGGGAACTGAGCCATCAAAGCCTTCCCGCTGGCGGTGTCGAAGCTCCCCAAGATGTGGCTGCTGCCGATGGCTGGATGGTGACAATTGACAACAAAACTACAGGCGCAGTGTTGCTTGTGCATGATTTGAGCAACCTTGAGCAAGAACCAACCGAAGTGCTCAATGGAAGCGTTGAATTGGATTCACCGTTCGATGTCAACAACGATGTTTTAGTGGTTGCCAATGATACTTCGCTCATTGTTTTCGACCTCAACGAACCATCCGCCGAAAATGGCTATGCCATCGTGTCCAGCCAAGTCCTCGAGCAACCTGAGCGATTGTTGCTGACTTCGTCTGGCTCCAACGATTACATTGTGATGCTCTCAGAAGGGCAATTGCAGGCAATGAGCCTCGAAGGCGCAATCATTGAACTCGGACTGGCTGATCGCTCAATCCTTCACGCACAGGTCTCAAACCTTGAGTTGGCCTTGGTGTACGAAGACGCTCCAACCACCGTGCATTTTGCTCGAATTGGTTCGCTTGGTTCAATCGCCATCAAGGACATCAACGCAAGCGCCTCAATAGAGCAAGACGAGGTTTTGAGCGCATGGGGCACGCCCGTGAACATGTCAAACGCCACAATCATCAGCATGGTCTTCGATGAACAATTTTTGGCAGCGACTGTGAACGTCTCGGCTACCGATCGCCTTGTGGTTTACAACCGAACCAGCGACACACAATGGTTGGCCAGCGATGCCAAGTATCCGGTCAGTGACCCTTCGCTCAACAACGGTATTCTCGCCTGGTCCATCCGCGATCACCTTGATCCAACGAAGCCTCAAGCCAAGTACATGGATGGAGAAATTCAATTTCTTAACCTGACTGAGAACCAAACCATGTTGCTCACATCGGATGAACTTCACCAGTTTGGCCCACAGGTGTTGACCGACCACCTCGTCTACTTCGAAGAGGATGAAATGGGGCTCGTCACCGTTCGCATTCACAGTTGGACACCTGAACTGACGGTCTATTCGAACATCCTCATGCAACTTGGCCTGCTGTCGGCGTTCCTTTTGGCTTTCGTTTACGCCTATCAGAGGCATTCAGAACGAACGACGGAACAACTTCGAAGCGAAGAAGAGTGAATCATTTTTTGATGCTCAACATTCGCTCAAGGGCCCAAAGTGAACCCGTCTGAATCGATTCGGGCACCTTGATGGCGTTGGGCACTTCTCCATCGACGATGCGTTCGAGAACATCCATCAGGTAAGCAGGGTGGATCATGTACATGGTCGAACATGGGCAGATTTCTTCATCCAAACATTCGATGTGCTTGTCCGGATGCTCTTGAGCCAAGCGTGCAACCATGTTGATTTCAGTTCCAACGGCAATGCGGGCACCCGGCTCTTGCTGTTGAACGAAGTTTCGAATGTATTGTGTGGAACCATTTGCATCGCTGACATCAACAGTCTCCTTTGGGCATTCAGGGTGCACAACAACAAGGCCCTCTGGTTCGCGCGCTCTGAAGGCTTCAATCTGTTCAACTGTGAATCGCTTGTGGACCGAACAGAACCCATGCCAGAGAATGATGCGACTGCCTTCCACCTCACCCATTGCGCCGATCCCAGGCGTCCAAGTTGGCATCAGGGATACGTCGATGCCCATAGCGGAACCCGTGTTGCGTCCAAGGTGTTGGTCTGGGAAAAACAGGACTGAGCCGTTGATGCCTGCGCGGTCAAACGCCCATTGAAGAGCACCCGAGGCGTTTGTGGAGGTGCAAACAATCCCGCCGTGACGCCCAACGAAATCCTTGAGGTCTGCGCTGCTGTTCATGTAGGTCACTGGAACCAGGTAGGCGTCTCCTTCGCCTGCGAGCGCCACCGGGTCGGGGCGGTCAATTGGATCCTTCAGGCCGGATTGTTCAAGGATATTTGTCCATGCAACTTCGACTTCACTCAAGGTTGCCATGTCCGCCATGGAGCATCCTGCTCGAAGGTTTGGAAGAATGACGTGCTGTTCATCTGTTGTGAGAATGTCGGCCGATTCAGCCATGAAATGAACCCCACAAAACACGATGTATTTTGCCTTGGACTCTGCTGCCATTTGGCTAAGCATGAACGAATCGCCCAAAAAATCGGCGTGCATAACAATGCTGTCGCGCTGGTAGTGGTGGCCCAAGATCAGCAAATCTTCGCCAAGTTGAGCTTTGAGTTCTTCAATCCTGTCGGCAATGGCTTGCTCTTCGGTTGAGAGGGAAGTGTCCATGAAGTCCACGGAACACATTGGGAGGGACACGGTCATGGTGACTCATATATGCCAAAGCGTGACCCTTATTGAATCAATCCACATCTAAAGATTTGATAAACCAGCGCCTTGAGCATCCCCCATGGTCTTCCAAGAGGGTGAGCGTTTGCACCTCGGTGCTGAGGCTGAAGTCTGGTCTGGTGACTGGATGGGCCGTGCAGCCGTTCGAAAGCAGCGACGCCCCAGAGCGTGGCGTCACCCGGATTTGGACCACCGATTGGGCCACCGACGGATGATGAGTGAGGCGCGCCTCATGGTACGAATGCATCGAGCCGGATTGCCGGTTCCGGCGTTGTTTGATCTCGATGTAGAGGCTGGCACCATGGTCATGGAACGGATGCCGGGGCGCCCCCTGATCGAGGTGCTGCGCGATGACTCAATGGCCATGGAATTTATTCAAAAGGCCCTTGAAAGCACAGGTTCGGCAATCCGCAATGTGCATCGGCTTGCTATTACCCACGGCGATTTGTCCACGAACAACATCTTGATTGATGAAGATGGTAACGCTACCCTGATTGATTTTGGACTCGCTGTCATTGATTATGAAGTGGAAAGGTTCGGAATCGATCTCCATGTCATCGACGAAATCCTTGGTGCATCACACCCCGACATCACCGATGCAATCCATCATTTGATCAACGGATACGAGGCAGAAGAACAGCGACAAGGTGCACCGACCGATCAAACCGGTGGAGCGGTTCCTACAGCCACTGAAGTGCTAAAACGCCTTGAGAATGTGCGCACACGAGTGCGTTATCATGGGTGATTATTCCATCAACAAGCGAAGTTCTTCCACACTGCGCAACTCGGCAAGGTAGATTTGTTCGATGGCGTCTTTAAGGTCTTGATCGTCTGCTTCTTCCAACTGAATCATCACATCACCGTACACAGTGGCTGCTTGAGTCTCAGTTTCGAGGGAAAATTGAAGCATTTCAGAATAGTCAGTGGTGTGAGTGATTGGGTGAGGCGCCCGTTCTGTCACTGGAATCCCCTGCAACTTGACAATCGATTGGCGGACAATGTTAGCGTGGGCTAAGGACTCTGTTGCTTCGGAGTCAAACATAGGACCAAGTTGCAAACGGTGGATTCCTCGCACGTTCGCAGCATAGTGAGCGTACATGTTTATGGCTCTCAATTCCCATCCGAGGGCTTCGTTTAGTTTTGCGATTAATGTAGCATGTTGCATGGTATCATCTCTTAGGGGTTACGAAACATTTGATTTGCTCCTGCCCCTCAGGAAGCCTTCGAGATTGCAATACATAAACCCATGCTGTTGGCCAAAATTCGCTCAAAGCCAAATTGCTTCACCGAGTTTCCAACCAATTAAAGCGAGCAAAGGGCACAAAACCATCGTCAAACCGATGTAGGATAAGGCAACTGTTGAATCACCCTGGTCAAACAAGGTGACTGTTTCGACTGAAAAGGTCGACATGGTGGTGAAGGCACCGAGCACCCCTGTGGCCAGAAGAAGTGCGAAGTTGGCCGAAATGAGGTGCTGTGCCACGCTTACCGTAAGAACTCCAAGCAGCAAGGATCCGATGAGATTCACGCCCAAGGTGGCGTATGGAAACCCGTCATGAGCCACCCATTCTCCAATCAAATACCTCAAGGCTGCACCGACTGCACCGCCAACGGCGACGATTAGAATCTGTTGAAGCATGACCTTTGCTTTCAGCCATGGCTAACAAAACTGCCGGAAAGAGACGCATGAAGTCAGTCGCTTGAGGGGGACATCTCAAAACCGATACCACCTCGGAGGGGTATGGGACGAACCGTGTGGTTTCTAACAGGCAATCAAGGGAAAATCAAGGAAGCAGCCCATCACCTCCAGCCGTTGGGGTATGATGTCAAGCAACTCATTGTTCCCGAAGGGACCGTGGTCGAACCGCAAGCGGATGGACTCACAGAAGTGGCAATGGCTAAAATTCAGCAAGCCGTTCCTTTCTTAGAGCATCCTGATGACCTCTTGATGGTGGAAGATGCGGGATTGTTTGTTGACGCATTGGATGGATTCCCTGGCGTGTATGCGGCTTACGCACTCAACACAATTGGATGCTCTGGCATCTTGCGGCTGCTTGACCACTTAGGTTCTGAAGATCCTGTGCAATCCGCAAACCTACGTCGAGCTTCGTTCCAAGCGGTGGCTGTAATGTGGCACAAAGGGGAGGTCTTCATCGGCAATGGAACCTGTCCAGGCTCAATCGCATCTGAAATCACCGAAGGAGAAGGATTTGGATTTGACCCTATTTTTGTCCCGTCTGACTTGGATGAAGACAACCAACCTCTACCGGCTGGCACTTACGGTGCTGTGAGCACCCACGGCACAACCTTCGGCGGGATTTCGCTTGAGGAAAAGCAAACCTTCAGTCACCGTTCAAGGGCGCTTGAAGACTTACTGCGTCAAATGCCATCAGCATGATAAGTTGAGGCACATTGGAGTTGGTGAGGCACATGGTATTTCTACGGAGGATGTCGGGAGTTTACGCTCTCACCGCCACTGCGATTTACATTGCGTTTGCAAGTTCCTTGGAGGATGTATTTGCTTGGAGCCTCATCGGTTCCATCATACTTGGTTGCTTGATTTTCATAGGCTCTTCTGATGCTTCAAAGCCGAAGCGAAACCGGCAAGCTCCACAAGTAGAGATGCAAATGGTCGAAGAGGCAGAACCTGAACAGGAAGATGCTGGCCTCGACATACCCGACGCCGTCAATCAGAATTCTTTGGATGGTGCAACGCTTAGGGAACGCAAACTCGCTAAAATTCAAGCAGCCGAAGCCGAGAAAGCAGCAGCGTTGGCGGCAATGGCTTCAACCAAAGAAGAATCGGAAGAGGAACTCGTCGAAGTGACTCTAGAGATGGAAGATGTTCACGTCGCCGGCGAATTTGTGGTCGAAGTTTCCGCTGAATCGGTCGAAGATGCCGACATCGAAGCGACCGTTAAGCAACGACGGATCGACCATGACGTCGTACGAGAGCGCATCGAAAAGCGGCGCCGGGGCCAACTTGCAGAGATTCGAGCATCAACCGCTAAACTCTGGGAAGATCAAACCGCTGGCGAAGACGTCGTCGCCCTACTTCAAACACCGGGCCACGGCCACAGTGTCCTTGTTGAGCCCGAAAATCCAGAACCTGGACATATTTATGGCGCAACCTTCATCAGAATTGATGAATCTCGCATTCTCAAGTTGCGAACACCTCTTGACAGCGGCTTTGAACAAGTCAAAAAGGAAGAAGTTCCAACACTTCCAGTGCTGCTGGACCCTGATGGTAAGGCTCTTCCGCCTCTACCAGCGCTTCCAGCACTTGGTGGCGAACTGCCACCTTTGCCTCTACCACCAGCAAGCGGTGCTCTAGCGGCATTGAAAGATGAAATGAACACTTGAGCGCCCAATGGCCTGCTCAAGATTCAAAACCATTGGACGATAGTTTTCCATGATGGGTGAACAACCAACGTTGACTTCGGGCCAAAAATGGACCCATTCAACAGCATTGCTTGGGCTATGCTTGGTCGCTATTGCACCCTCAATCTCCACCGTGACCGGGTTTATTTTCCAGGCAGGCACGATTGCTGTCTTTGTCTTCATCTTCGCCAAGGTGTGGATTTTTGGCCTCCCGGCTTTCTGGCATCTTAAGGTCGAAGGGAAACCTGCATCGTGGTCGAAACCAACCCAAGGCGGTTGGTTGGTGTCCTTGGGCCTTGGACTGGGCATGATGGTCTTCATCATCGGTGCCTACCTTCTGTTGGGCGACCTGATGATCGATAAAACGACAATGACCGAACTTATCGAGCCTGTTGGTTTGACCACTGCTTCAACGCTAGCCGGTGCAATTTTCTTCTGGGTGTTCGTGAATTCTGTTCTAGAAGAATACGTCTACAGGTGGTTTATCACATCGAAATTTGAAGAAATCTTGGGCGGGAAATGGCGAGCGATATTCCTCTCTGCGGGCGTATTTACCGTTCACCACACCATCGCGTTGATGATGTTTATCAGCCCTCTTGGCACCTTCATCGCTTCACTTGGCGTGTTCATTGGTGGTGCTATTTTTTCATGGATCTACCTGCAATACCGTAGTATTTGGGTCGCATGGGTTGCTCACGCCTGCGCTGATGTGGCTGTGTTTGGCATCGCTTGGCATCTCATCATAGGGTTCTGAGCATTCCCAAA
>CESU01096686.1_pt1 | contig 14495 bp, 14 predicted proteins | sample 531141 | NCBI WGS metagenome assembly CESU01 (sample SAMEA2621401, study PRJEB7988) | marine metagenome | isolation source: saline water (ENVO:00002010), including
TCTAAGGATTCTAAATGCTCAACATCTAAATAGTTTTCTGAATTTATGTCAGCCTTATTATCAAAAATATTATGTTCAATATCATTTAAAGACATTACTTCTGATAATCTTGTCCCAACAAAACCATAACCACCAACGATACTAATATTATTTTTCATTTATTTGATTTACTTATATTTAGTTGTTTCATTTTTAATAAAATCTTTTTAATTATAAAGGACGGGCCTGGATTTAAGCCATTTGCTCGAAGTGATTTAAATATTTCTATGTTTCCTTTTATTATATTAGTAATATTTTTGGTTGTGGCTCCGCCTAAACGCATTTTAACCTTATACCCAGGAAGATATTTTGTGACAATGCTCTCTTTCTCTAGAAATCTACACATTATGTCAAAATCAGCTGCAAACATTAGCTCAGATTTGAATAGTCCATATTGCAAGTACACTGATTTCTTCGCATAAAATGTTGGATGAGGGGGAACCCATCCTAATAAAAAAGCTTTATTCTTATAGGGTTCTGAAATCCAAATTCTTTTTGGTGTTTTATCTAGTTCATTCTTTACAAATACTAAATCTCCATAAACAGCATCGACATTTAAATTAAACCCATTATGAATCTCTGCAAGAACAGAGTTGCTATAAAACCAATCATCAGAGTTAAGAAAGCCTATAACATCGCCAGATGACTCTCTGATACCTTTATTCATTGCATCATATATGCCCTCATCTTTTTCAGATATCACCAAAGAAACATGAGGAAATTTTTTAACTATTTCAAGCGTTTTGTCAGACGAGTTGCCATCAATTATTATGTGTTCAATATCGTTCCATGTCTGTTTTGCAACTGAGTCAAGAGTAGTCCGTATTGTTTTTTCACTATTATAAGTTACTGTGATTATAGATATCTTCACTCCGTAAATGACCCCATTAGATTTAAAAGTCTTATTTTATATTCCTCATAAGAAAACTCTTCTTTTACATAAGATAGAGAATTTTTAATCATGATTTTTGATTGCGAAGTGTCTGCCAATATGCCCTCTACTGATCGTGCAATAGAATTAGTAGTAACTTTTTTTATAATGACGCCTCTTCCATTTTCAAGCAAATCATTAATTTCTCCTATTGAAGATGATATGCAAAGGCAGCCAAACCTCATTGCTTCAACTAAAGATAAAGGAAGAGCTTCTGTTTTATAATATGAAGGTAAAATAAAAATATCAGTATCAAGAAGACTGTTCCATTTTAGCTCTCCCTTCACAAGTCCAAGCATTTTTATATATTCTTTTGAGTTAGCAAGATGTATTGCGCTATGCAATCTATCTGATGGCTTCCCGATATAAGCTCCAGCAATCCAAACTTTAATATCATATCCAAGTATTTCTTTGAGAAAAATCATAGACTCAATAAACTCTACGATGCCCTTTTCTTCCATTAAATTTGACATGTAACCTATTCTTATATTATTTCCAAAATTTTGTATCTTTAGGTTGATCTTGGATTCATCAAAAAAATTATCTGACTCTGTTGGATAAAAGCCTCTTAACTCAAAAGCATTTAACTCTTCGTCACGATAACAGGAAGATTTATTTTTAATTTCTAAGTCTTTGTATACATTTTCAACTTGAATCTTCATAGCCTTTCCTAGGAGAACCCATGCATTAACCTTTGTAAAAAATATTTTAAGAAGAAATTTTTCTATAAAGTTTGATTTGCTTATAAAAAACTCAATATCTGATCCAACCAAATGGCATATCAGTTTTGAGTTGGTTGCAGATGCTGCAATATAGATAGGCAAATCTCTTAACCAGAAGCTTACTCTGGACCTATTAATTATTAAGTAAAACGTAAGAGGCTTCTTATTAAAAAAACTTATAGATAAAGTTCTGATAATGTATGTAAGCCATGAAAATGGAAAATACTTATTAAAAGTCGGAGCATCCAATAACTCTAGACTAAATTTATGTTCAAGAATATTCTTGATTGCTAACAGTGTTTGCTTTTGGCCCGTAAGCGGTCCATTGAAGACACCGCAAAGATATATAGACATTTATTACTCTATTTATACCAATGTAAATTAGTCTTATACCAACTTATTATCTCAGGAATATCATCTACAAGAGATCTTTCAGGAGACCAGCCTAGACTCCTTAACTTATCATCATTAACAGCATATCTAGAGTCATTAAATGGTCTATTTGTAACATAGTCTATTTTTATTTCTTTTTCAGGAAAATGACTAATAATTAATTTGGCCACCTCTACATTAGATAGTTCTAAGTTTGATGCAATATTATATGCCTCACCATTCTTACCTTTAGAAATTAATACCTCTAGGGCTTTGGCAAAGTCAGAGGCTGCGAGATAATGTCTCAGATTAGAGCCATCGCCATGAAGTTCTAATGTTAACCCATCAATACACCTTAGTGTAAATTTAGGAATAATCTTTTCAGGAAATTGTCTTACACCATAAATATTATTAGCCCTCACAACAATAACCGGAAGCTTAAAAGAGGTGTAGTAACTTTTAACAATCATTTCTGCTGCTGCCTTTGAGGCAGAGTATGGATTGGTTGGATTGAACCTATCTTCTTCCATAAATGCTGTATCAATATTCTCACCATAAACCTCATCAGTACTAACATGTATTATTTGCTTGACCTTGTTTTGCTTACATGCCTCCATCAATGTATGTGTGCCTAGAGCATTTGAACGTGAAAAAATTATAGAGTTATTGAAAGAGTTATCTACATGACTTTCCGCGGCTAAATTGATTACTAAATCCACTCCCTTTGTAGCATTCAGACAAATATCAAAATCAATTAAATCACCAACAATAAGATTATGGTTTAGATTTTCAAGAATTAATGGAATATTTTTAATATTTGCAGCATATGTCATTTTATCAAGAATGTTGATTTGAGCTTCTGGAAATATGACCGAAAAATGATCATAGACATGAGATCCAATGAATCCAGCAGCACCTGTTATAAGTATTTTATTAAACTTGCTCATTATTTCCTTTCAATAATTTTCCAATGTTATAAGTATAAGATAATATTTTTTCTTTTGTTATATCGAAGTCTATTACAGCCTCAAGCTTAGAAATATCTAAAACAAACTGATCCCTTAAAAGGTTTGAAGAATCAATAATAGAACCACTGCCATAACCTCTTATTAAAGAAGAGCAAATTTCATCTAAGTTAGTTTCAATACCTGAACCGATGTTGTACTTCCCAGTAATATTATTAATCAAAAGTAGTTCAATAATCTCAGAAAAGCTGGGTAACGGTAGAAAGTCTTTAATAACTTTTTTACTCATATTTAAAATAATTTCATTATTTTTTACTAGCGATCTTTGGGCAATACCAAAGAATTTTTCTCCAGCCTCTATCCCAAATATATTTGCACATCTGCAGATCAGAACTCTGGAAGAGGAAAGCTCATCTAGTATTATTTTTTCACAATTTAATTTATTACGACCGTATTGAGTTATTAAGGAATCTTCAGCTTCAAAAGATTCATCGTGTTTTTTCAGCTGAGCATGAGATCCGTAAACAGCTCTTGAGCTTAAGAATAGGTATTTAGTATCATAATTTTTAATGGCTTTAATAACCTTGAGATCATAATTATTTGAGATATCCATCTCATGAGTGTATTGCTGATTATTAAAAGCACAATTAATAACCCAATTAAATGCCTCATAACTCTCTGGTAAATCCAAATACCCTACAAGAGTAATATTTAGATTTGGATTATTTTTACATTGGTTATATATTCCTGATGCAAGAAAGCTGTTTCTTCCTATAATTAAAATATTTTGTTTAAGCATTATTCAGAGATTTAGAGTTTTCATTATTTAAAATAAACAAGGCCATTGTGAGTGGAATTAATGGAAAAGACGGAGGAATCGAACTATTTAATAGAATAAAGAAAAGAATACAATCAGCGAAAGTTGAAAAGGTACCATTTTGCATTCTAATGAAAATCCATATTAGAAAAAAAAGTCCCATAAAGCCTAACTCATATAAGAATGCACCCAAGTAAGAAAGTATTGAGGTTGAACCAGATCCATAATTAAAGAATCCAAGATAATAGTCATTAAGGTAAGAGTGTGTTTCTGTAAAAGAGTGGAAACCTGAAGGAAGAAAGTTATTTAGATAAAAACCATGTATAGGGTAAACGATGTTGGCTACCCTATCATTTACACTTGCATCAATAAAAATAAGTTTTGTTATTCCCTGCTCTCTTAAAAGTTCAAATAAAAGCATTATTCTTGTATCTTCTAAAAGATAATAAAGAATAAAAACCATCACTGTTGATAATAAAATTATGAGTATCAAAGTAATGAGCCTTAGTCTAGTTGCTAATATTACTGGAATGCTTAATAAGACAAACAGCAAGACTGTAGATGATTTTGAAAGCAAAATAATTGCAATAATATTTAAAAAAATTAGGATACTAATTTTATAGCTTGGTTTAAATTCTGATTGTACTAAGAAAATAAAAGATATAAAGAATAAAAAGATACCAAAAAAAGTTGGCTCAGGCGCCAGACTTGTAACCCCTCTTCCAGAATCACCCAATCCTCTTGAGATTACTATACTTGAGACTATGTCAGGGATATAAAGCTGAGTTATTCCGACAACGAGATATGTAATATTTATGCCTATAAATAATCCCATTGGGAATTCATATTTTCTAAAAAATATAAGGAAAGCGAATAAACAAATAGAAATGGTGGAGTAGTTAAGAAGAGCTCTCAAAGCAACAAAATCAAGAATATTTCTTGAGAAAAGCAACCAAACCAACATAGCTATTAAAGGAAGTAGAAATATAAATATATCTTTTTGATAAAAAGTATTTTTAAAAGAGGTCAAAAGAAATATAGAACCAAATAGCAAGGCCCATGGCTGAGAGTCCCTATAATTTAAGCCAAAATTAACCCATGGCAATAAGGAAAAAAAAATGAATGCATAGCCAGCACTTTTATTTAGAGACCATGAGAGAGGATTTGGTAGTTTGTATTTATTACTTACGATCATAAATCTTTAACTGAATTCTTGTTATCAGTGAGTTAGGTAATATTTTCTTGACTATCAGAGTAATAATTTGCTTAATCATACTTATAAAATAGAATGAAAGTATTTTTAGAGAGAAGCCTTCTGCACGAAGAACTACCATCATGTTAGAGAAGACAGCCGAGACTCTTTTTGTATCAGAGACCCCATAAGCCCTAAATATTGAAACTACATAAGGCGTAAATTTAATATTAGCTTTTGATTTATAGGAGTTATAGAAGAACTCAAAATCACCACTGATTTTATTGGTAATATTATATAGGTTTGAGAGTTGAAAACTTCTTTTAATAAATACTGACTGATGAATAAATTGAGCCCCTTTCCATATATTAATTAAGTCGCCCACTGGTTGATTTCTAGTAAAATTTCCATAATTTATATCAGTATTTCCTATAATAAGATCATAATTTTCATTATGGTTGCTTTTATAAAAAATATTGTTGAAGATTTGATTTGAGGCATAAGTATCGCCAGCATTCATAAAGTTTAACCATCCGCCGTTTGCAGCAGCAATGCCCTTATTCATTGCATCATATATGCCTTTATCAGGCTCACTAACCCAATAACTAATATGATCTTGATATTTATTTATTATATCAAGTGTGCCGTCAGTCGAGCCTCCATCAATGACTATAAGCTCATAGGAGTGATGATTTTGAGAAATAATATTTTGCAGTGTTTCATCCAAGTCATTCTTGCAATTGAAGACAACAGTAATAATAGAAATTAACGGACTTTGTTTAACTTCGTTTGACATTTGGAAAATGATCAAGATACCATTGATATGAATCTTTCAAGCCATCATTAAAGGAAATATTTGCAGTCCAATCTAATGATTTTGCCAGAGATACATCTAATACCTTTCTCATTGTTCCATCAGGTTTTGAAGAGTCAAACCTAATCTCCCCATTAAAACCAGAAATCTCTACTAATCGTTCAACAAGAGTTTTAATTTCTATATCAATGCCAGTTCCAATGTTTATATGAGAACTTGAAATAGGTATCTTCTTTTGGAAAGTAGCTTTATCTATGCTCATCAGATGCACACACCCGTCAGCCAAATCATCGACATGAAGAAATTCTCTTTTCGCTTTACCAGTACCCCAAATTTCTATAAAAGGTGATTTCTCAACCACTGCCCTATGAAACCTACTTATAAGAGCAGGAATAACATGACCATTTAATTCGTGAAAATTATCATATGGACCATATAGATTGGTAGGCATAATACACCTGTAATCTCTATTGAATTGAATGTTATAGCCTTCACAAAGCTTTATGCCTGCAATTTTTGCAATTGCATACCATTGATTAGTACTTTCAAGCGGACCTTGTAGCAATTGATCTTCAGTAATAGGCTGTTTTGCTTCTTTTGGATATATACACGATGATCCTAGAAATAAGATATTATTAATATCTTCTTCATGGCATGCATTAATAATATTAGATTGAATCATAAGGTTCTGGTAAACAAAATCTCCAGGATAGGTCGAGTTAGAGTAAATACCCCCAACCCGTGCTGCACATATAATTACAGTGTCAATTATGTTATCTGTAAAAAAACTGCGGACATCCTGTTGATTAAATAGATCTAATTCAGATCTATTAGCAGTTATGATATTGAAGTACCCTTCTTTATTAAGCTTTCTAATAATAGCTGACCCAACCATGCCATTATGACCAGCAAGAAATATGCATTCATCTTTATTATTAAGCATCGTTATTTAAAAAAATTTTATTGTGTGAAGTTAATTTAGCAATCTTTAGATCCTCTCTAACCATCTCGGAACACATTTCTTGAGTAGATATCTCAGGCATCCAGCCTAATTCTTTCTTTGCCTTAGATGGATCTCCTAAAAGAGACTCCACCTCGGTTGGTCGAAAATATGCCTCGTCAACTTTAATAATAATATCTCCTTCTAATAAATTTGTTGCTTTTTTATCATTAATTTTTTTAATAACTCCAATCTCATCTTTTCCTTTGCCTTTAAACTCAACCTCAATGCCCAGCTCACTCGATGCCATGTGTATAAAATCACGAATGCTATACTGCACTCCAGTAGCAATTACATAGTCTTCTGGTTTATCTTGCTGGAGCATCATCCATTGCATTCGAACATAATCTTTTGCATGCCCCCAATCTCTAAGTGAATCCATATTTCCTAAATATAAACATTTTTCCAAGCCAACAAAAATATTAGCCAATCCTCTGGTTATTTTTCTAGTGACGAATGTCTCTCCTCTTCTTGGAGATTCATGATTGAACAAAATTCCATTACAAGCAAAAATACCATATGCCTCTCTGTAATTCTTAATAATCCAGAAGGCATATAGCTTAGCAACTCCATAAGGCGATCTTGGATAAAAAGGAGTCGTTTCAGTTTGAGGTGATTCTTGCACTAAACCATAAAGCTCTGATGTTGAAGCCTGATAAAGTTTTGTTTTTTTCTCAAGACCAGCAAATCTAATTGCTTCAAGCATTCTCAGTGTTCCCATTGCATCTACATTTGCTGTATATTCAGGGATTTCAAAACTAACTGCAACATGAGATTGGGCTGCCAAGTTATATATTTCATGAGGTTGGATACTAGAAACTAGCTTGGTCAAATTCAAGGAATCAGTTATATCACCATAGTGCAAAATTAGTCTAGGATCGTGATTGTGAGGATCATCATAAATATGATCTATTCTTTGAGTATTTAAAGATGAGGCTCTTCTCTTAATTCCATGTACCTCATAACCCTTTTCTAATAAAAATTCTGCTAAATAAGATCCATCCTGACCTGTAATGCCAGATATAAGTGCTTTTTTCATAGATTGCCTTAACTAATTAATATAAACGGTTATTTTAACATATGAAATTAGTTAAAAATCTAAGCTTTCCAAGTTTTTTGAACAATTTTATAATCATCAAATATCTGCTTAAGCTTGTTCCAATGTAAAAACTTGTCAGAATTATTGATAGAGTTATATGCCCTTGAAACAGCACTTTCAACATCACTATCATAATCTAATACCTTAAGTAAATTAAGAGCAAGGGATTTGGGTTGTTTCAAATTTAGTGTTAATGATTTATCTCTCATTTGATCATTCAAGCCGGGAAGATCAGAATAGAGCACGGGACACTTATATAAACTAGCCTCAAGTGGTGGGATATTTGTTGGACCAAAGTAAGTTGGCATAACAAGTGCAGTTGATTGTTTATATAAAAATGGTATTTCATTATCATCAACGAAGCCTATAAAATGGATTAACTCATCAACTCCTAACCTTTTTGCTGAGTTTTTAATAAAAGTCAGATTGCCGTGATCGGATCCAGCAAATACTGCACATAGATTTACATTAAATTCTTCTTTAAGAATCTTTAGTCCTTCTAGAATATAGATATGATTTTTATGGGCCCAAAATTGAGCTGGATAGAAAATATAGTCGTGATTAAGCAAATATTTTTCTTTTATACTTAAATAATTTTCTTCGAGCCATTCCTTTGATAGATTAGAAGACTCAGATGGTATCATTGGCAATACAGTGACTCTTTTTTCGTCAACAGAATACCGGTTAATAACATTTTCTTTACCGAGATCAGATTCCGTTAAAATATGAGTCGCCTTAGGAAGTAGGTTACCTAAGTGAAAGTCTCTAGAATTAAATTCATTATTCAAACTTACTTCAGGAAATTCTGGAAAATCTCTATGGCAAAGATCCCATAGAGTATATATGAAATTATAATTTTCTAAATATTTATATAATGACGATTGGGTTAGAAAATAAACCAAATCTATGTCATCTTTTTTAAATGTTGAATCTAATTTAAGATCAATAAAATTAAAAAATTTTCTGCCAATCTTGCTAGATTTAACTAAATATTGAATTCTGCTTAAAATAGTTATTTTTATATATTGCATTTCAATATTTTTTTCTTTAAAAAAGGAAATATTTTCTTTAACTGTAGTGTAGAAAATGAAATTATATTTTTTTGAATTGTTTGCTTTAAGTATTAAGGCAAGTGATAAGGATGCCTGAAAGCCTCCTCCAGAAGTAATTTTATTATCAATAATTACCGCTATATTAATTTAATTTTCTCCCTTTTTAACTACAAAAGTTACATTCCAATCAAAGGGATCAAGAGTTTTTTCAATTTCATTAAATGGGCAACTATCTATCAATTGAAAATTATGACGTGAAATAATTGACCTCATCTCATCAATAAAAAAATATCTTAACTCGTGCTTCTCTGAAAATGTATCAATAATTTTATCATTCTTAAATAAATCAAAGTTGAAATCTACAGTAATCTTGTTAGATTCTTTAAATACAGAAGATTTCGTTTTTCTAATAATTTTAATGTCTTCTGAGGTAACTGTTTTCTCCCTTGTTGGAGAATAATCTCTAACAACAGCATCTCCATTCCAAAAATCAAAAATTAAGATACCTCCTTCATTTAATAAGTCATACATATTTTTAAATGAATCAGCAAGATCGGCATCTGTTAACACATAATTAATTGAAGAAAAAAGAGCCAGGACTACGTCATATTTTTTATTTATTTTATTGGCTGTTTGAAATGATTCATTATAAAAATGAATACTTTTTCCAGCCCTTTCTGACCTTTTTTTTGCTAAATCGATCATATCGGACGAAATGTCTGTTCCCTCAACGCTGAAGCCATATGACATTAATTCAAGAGCATGGATTCCAGTCCCACAACCAATATCTAATATTGATATATCTTCCTTGATTTTATCATCATATTTTCTTATAAGTTTTTTTATAAATAACGACTCATCAGAGTAGTCTTTATTTTCATAAAACAAATCATAATATTTAGCATACTCTGAGAATCTTTTTTTTGAAATATCTGACGAGCTCATATCGGAGTTAGTTTAGATACCTGTCGAGTATTAAAGAAAATTGTGAAACAACATAGTCAAGCTCATCTTTTGAAATATCCGGACCGCTCGGAATATAAAAAGAGGCAGAAGCAGTAGATGCGGCTACGGGACAATCTTCAGGATTCGTTAACTTTTCTTTTATGAATATATTTTGCAAATTAAATGGAACAAATCCTTGCCTAGTTTCAATTCCAACTTTAGAAAGATCGTCTAAAATAGACTCTCTCAAGTTATAAAGCTTTTCACTTGGATCTAGGACCATATGAAACATCCAGTAAACATTTTTTGCATAGGATTTTTCTTTTGGAAATAAAATATACTTACTATATTTTTTGAGTTTACTATTATAAAAATTAGATATCTCTATTCTTCTGTTTATTAACTTATCTGCATTTTTAACTTGCTCACAACCAATGGCTGCTTGAATATTAGTCATTCTGTAATTAAAGCCGACTGATTCATGTTGAAATTTATCCTTTGTTCCAAAAGCTAAAGATTTCAAGCTTCTAACTTTTTTTGCAAGCTCTTCATCATTAGTGGTAACCATTCCACCCTCGCCTGTTGTAAGGATTTTGTTAGCAAAAAAACTGAAGCAACCAGCGCGACCTATTCCACCAACTCTTTTTCCATTATATTCAGCACCATGGGCTTCAGCACAGTCTTCAAAAACAGGAATATTCATCCTATCAGCTAACTCTAAAATAGGATCCATATCTACGGGATGGCCGAAAAGATGAACAACCATAATAGCTTTTGTTTTTGCTGAAATTTTATTTTTTAGGTCTTTATAGTCAATGTTGAGAGTATCTAGCTCTATATCTATAGGTACCGGAACAGCGCCTAAGTACAAAACTGCAAAAAAAGAAGCCATATTTGTTAAGGATGAAACTAAAACTTCATCGCCCTTTTTAATACCATGAGCAGCTAATGCCAAGTGCAACGCACTTGTCCCAGAAGAGCATGAAATAGCATATTTTGTATTACAAAAGGCTGCAAATCCTTCCTCAAACTCAATTAAATGTTTACCAAACAGACCTGATATAGCTTTGTCATTCAGTGCTGAAGAAATATTTGTCTCAACTTCACTCGAGAAGAGAGGTCTAGCTACTGGTACTTTCATTTAGTCCTCATAAGGTATTAATGGTTTTTTTAACCTAAAGGTATCTTTTTCATAATCCATGCCAGATCTTGGACCCTTAGTGAGAACTAACATTTCAGAATCTTCAATTCCTTGAAAGGCATGAGCCTCCCAGGGTTTGCTGACACAAAAATCTCCAGGGTACAAGGTCTCTTCACAAACCTCAGTCAAACTATCCTCCAATAAATCTTTATTAATTACCTTGTTGAGGTATTTCAATTTTCCACTCAAAACATAGTTCCACTGAGTTGTATCTTTATGGTAGTGATTAGCTCTAATCGCTCTATTTTTAAAAGATATGTAGGTGATTGCATCGACACTTTCACCCTCAAGAATATCTAAAATGATTCCTCTATGATCCTCAAAGACTGGTTGAATTTTCTTTTTCAAAGATCATCTCCTTTTATAGTGTACTTTTCAGTTATTTCAGGAATTATAAACTCTTTACCAAGATGACTAAGTTTAGATTTTAGATATTCTGCTAAATTCCAAGGTAAGATCAATAAATGAGAAACATCGCTATCTATATCACTATCATCAATAATTGGTATCATCGAGCCAGGAGCAATTTTTCCAATTTTAAGAATTGAGGAATCAGTTAGATAGCTTATTGCATCCTGATCTAATTTAAAGTAGTTGAGAAGTGTGTTTCCTTTAGTTGCAGCACCAACACCTACGACTTTCCCTCCATCTTTAACAATATTATAGATTTGTGAATTTAAATTAACTTTCATTGTCCTAATATTGTCCATGAATGCTTCATATTTTGAATTAGAGAATAAGTTGCTTTCATCTTCTCTTGCAATAAGCTCCATTACGTTCTCAGCCTCTTCTGTTGAAATGGAATCTTTCTGAACAAACACTCTAAGCGATCCACACATATATGTGATATTCATTATTTTGGTAATGGTAAGTCCATGAGACCCCATAAGATATTTTAATGCCTTAACGCTAAAATAATGAACATGCTCATGATAGATGGTATCAAATGCTACTTGCTCAATAAGATCATATAGGTAGGGAACTTCAAAAACCAATACACCCTCTTTAGAAAGTATCTCTTTCGTATCTTTTAGTACACTATTTATATCATCGGTATGATTTAAAACGTTAGAGCTTAAGACACAATCTGCAGGCCCTTCTTCTTTAATGTCCAAAATAGATTGATCAAAAAATTTATTAATAGTTTTGATGCCATTTTTTTCTGCTATTTTCGAGATATTTTCTGAAGGCTCTATATTAAGAATATTATTAAAACCATGATCTTTAAATTTTGATAGTAAAGTTCCAACATTCCCTCCAATATCTACGACTAGTGAGTTTTTTGAAATATCTGAGCTTTCAATCACAGATTTTGCAAAGCTATTAAAATGACTTTCAGCAACTTTGGAATTTGAAGAATCATAACTATATTCATATTTTTGATATCTCTCTTCAGGAGCAACATAATATTTTGTGAAAACATGGTTACATTCTTTGCACTTAGCAAGCCTTAGAGGGTATGAGGGAAGAGTTGAATATAAGTATTCTTTTGGAATAAATGTATCAGCTGGAGGATGAGAACCCAAGTCAACAATATCATCAATTTTTTTACTTTTACAGATCCTGCATTCTTTTAAAAACATAATATATTTTAAGACAAAAAAAATGATTATAGTACATATTAACAAGCATTTTTTAAATACATTCTTTTATTATCTTTTTGTTACATAATTTATTCCGATAAGCATATTTTTTGTAAAGGATTTAATAATAGAGACAATATTTATTTTTCTAGTGTATTTTTTATTAGTTTTATATTGAAGTAAGTAATAACAAGTAGCTAAAAATAAATGTTTTATAAATAATATTATTTGGAAGCTCTGCAGCAGTTTCAAGCAAACTAGATAGTTGTGTCTAGAAAGGCCTATAAAGCCACAATGTTTATAAATATCCTCTTTAATTGTTAGAAAATAACCAATAGCCCAGCCCGCTGTCAATTTAAAATTTGCAGAATGAGGAATCCCGTCATATGAAGTTTCAAGCTTGACGCATAAGTCCTTAGGTACCAGTTTTATTTTTTCTTTCTTTGCAACGTTAAGTGTAAGTAAATCGTCAGAGAAAAAACCATCGCCATCACTCATGAATTTAGTTTCTTTTGCTAAAGATAATTCACAAAAAAGAGTAGCCGTATCAGCAAGGACTCCCTGATAAAGCCAGTCTGCATATGTACTATCTATGCTAAGAAAAGGTTTCCTGATTTGGCCAGAGCACCAGCAATATGAATACCTAGTTCCATCACTAGTAGCCTTTACCATGTTTTCTAAAAATTCTGGAAACCAAATATCTCCAGTATCTATAAAAGCAATATACTTACCTTGAGCAATCTTTTTGCCAGCATTTAATCTCCATAACTGACCTCTATTCTTCTTAAAATTTAGCTTTTTTACCCTTTTATCAGCTATTTTTTCGATAATTTTCTCTGTATTATCTGTAGATGCGTCATTTAAAATTAAGAGCTCAAAGTTATCAAATTTTTGCCATAAAACACTGTTGATTGATCTTAATATCTCATTCTCACTATTGTAGGTAGTCATTAGGACTGTAACTAAAGGGGAGTTTATATTTTGCATAATTTATATCTTAAATATCAAGGGATTCGATATCAACTGTCTGGTGACAATAGAATACTGATCTTTTTGAAAGATTTTTAACTTTTAAAGGAAATTTATCTTCAATTAATTCCATTGGCCTAATGACTCCAATTAAATCATTGAAATGACCAACTTGAGAGCCTTTATCATTAGTATAAAGCTCTTTCAACAAAACTGCTTCTGACTCTGCAAGAATACCATTCTTAATTGCTTTAACATTATCTGGATCAGCATTCATGTGATCATGATCTACTCCAAGAAGATATATATTTTCAAAGCCCAAGTATAAGGCAAGAAATAAGGCCATGTTGGAAGAAGTTTTGTGGGCCCATGTTGTCTTAGAGCAATCATAAGAAGCGTCTGTAATCTTATCTTTTTTCTCAGGTGGAATATTACAATGGATATAGTGCCTGTTAGACTCATCTAAGCTCTTTTTTTTCTTAAACTCATCAATATAATTAAGTTTGAAATCATCGATACCAAAAAAATACTTAACACTATTAGATAGGCCTGCATCAAGCTCATCGATATAAGCATTGTGCATATTAGGATAAGCGAATTCATGAAGAGCAGTAATAACATGGTACTTAACACCTTCTAATTCCGGACTTATTATAGATTTATAGTCATCATGAAACATAAAAGAGTTAAGCCCTATAATATTCTCATTTTTAAACCTATTTATATCTACAGAATCAATTGAATGCCCTGAACCCAAAATAAAACACCTTTGACCAACCATTGAATCTTTTAAA
>CESU01038968.1_pt1 | contig 14474 bp, 15 predicted proteins | sample 531141 | NCBI WGS metagenome assembly CESU01 (sample SAMEA2621401, study PRJEB7988) | marine metagenome | isolation source: saline water (ENVO:00002010), including
CATCACCGGATTGGAGATAGGTATTCAGATCTAGCGGCTATGGGGCGAGATGTGGATAATCCAGCAGGCGTTGTGGACTAGCCTTCCATTTTGCTTCACAGGTATCTGGAAAAATTTCAGCCTATAGTAAGAATATATCCGCTCTAATAAGAACTTGCGATAGATATTTTGAGACTAGATCAGTTCATGCATAAAAACTGATGCATCCATGAATATATCAGCCCAGTACAAGTCTGCTGTGACCATTTTTAAGTAATAGCAATTTAAACATAATTAGTCATCGGGTCCAAAGAGCTGCATTCAACACTAGTAGTGTTTCTGCTGCATGTAATATTAGTAAGAACTTCTAAAGTTTCGGCTCTCGCCATAAGGCCCGCAGCTAATCTATCCCAACCGAGCGTGACTACATATAAATCAAATTCGGAGTAATTTGACCGAATGAACATGCCTGCTCTGTGGGCATGCACGGGTAGGTCAAAATTAAATAGATTAACTGAGAGACCATCCTAATTTTTGTGTTTAAAGTGGCATTAAAGTTGTACTAGCCCCACTTCATATTTGCATTTCAGTTTGTTTAACCAGGGCTAAGTCCACGCAACCTCTCGGAGCGCCTTCGTAGCAGTTCAAGTGTCATAAGTAACAAAACAGAAATACCAACCAGTATAGTGGCTACAGCCAAAATAGTAGGACTGATTTGTTCACGCAACCCAATAAACATTTGCCAAGGAAGCGTTTTTTGGCTGGCCGAACCAATAAACATCACAACAACAACTTCATCAAACGATGTAATAAACGCAAATAATCCACCAGAGATAACACCGGGCATAATCAACGGCATTTGAACCTTAAAAAAGGTTTTAACCGGACCAGCTCCCATATTGGCTGCAGCACGCGTAAGAGATTTATCGAAACCAACGAGCGTTGCCGTCACGGTTATGATTACAAAAGGAATACCCAAAACTGCGTGCGCCAGAATTACTTTGATGTAGCCAACCAAGTTTTTATTCAGCCCTAAAGTCTTTTCCATGAAGTTACCCATGGTCGAGTAAAAGAAAAACATACCCATCGCCGAAATAATCAGCGGCACAATCATAGGAGAAATGAGGATAGCCATAATCGCCCGCTTCGCGGGAACGTGGCTTTGACTGAGCCCAATAGCCGCAAGCGTTCCAAGCGAGACGGAAATAATCGTCGCAATCGGGGCAATTATCAATGAGTTCCAAAACGAACGTTGCCAATCAGAGTTATTAAAAAAGTCCTGATAATGCTTAAGGGAATAGCCTGCAGGATCCAGCCGCAGCATTTCAGGAGTAAAAGTAAAAAAGTCCTGAGCGTTGAAAGACAGAGGCATCACAACGAGAATAGGCGCGATCAAGAAAACAAAGACCATACCGCAAATCACTCTAAAACTATAATACCACAATACCTGTCCAGAGGTGAGATAGGGGTGCAACTTCGCGCGGTAGCCACCTGCGTAAATCCAATAGAAGAACCATCCAAAAAACCATCCAAGCAGCGCGCCAAAAAATGCACTAACAGGACCTAAAAATACGAGCCCAAAAATAGCGAAAAGAACAGGTAAAGTTCTACGAATATTTTTCGAGCTAAAATATTCGTTTAAAGTCATTAGGTAAGCAATAAACACAGAGACTATTGCGAAAGAAAGAAGCCCAACTAGAGCCGAACCGAAGGTAGGTCCAAAAAGTAAACCAAAAAACGCCCCCATGAGTCCCATCATAAGCAATACAAAAGACAAAGAGCGACGCGATACCTCATGAATTACAGCCATTTTGTTAACCCCCCAGCTTTACGTTGTCTATTCCAACAATTTTATCATAAGCCCAATACAGAATTAATACGGCTACCAGCAAAATTGTTCCAAGTGCGGCGGCCAACCCCCAATTCATTGACTGAAAAATATGATAAGCTATTCGGTTAGAAATAAAGACGCCCTTGTTACCACCTACGATCTCGGGAGTGATATAGTAACCGATTGAAAGTATGAAAACTAAGATAGATCCAGCTCCAATTCCGGGTACAGATTGTGGAAAATAAATCCGCCAAAAAGCTGTCCAATTGGTTGCACCAAGAGACTTTGCTGCCCGCAAATAAGTGGGCGAAATAGACTGCATAACAGAATACATAGGCAGGATCATGAAAGGCAATAAAATATGTGTCATAGCAATGACGGTGCCTAGCTGATTATTAATCAAAGCCAAACGACCAGTTTCTTCGACCATACCTAGTGCAACCAGAAGGTCGTTGATAACTCCCTGCTGTTGTAACATGACTTTCCAGGCAGACGTACGGACAAGCAAAGACGTCCAAAAAGGTAAGAGAACCAAAATCATCAAAAGATTAGCCTGGCGCATTGGTAAGTTGGCAAGAAGCCACGCCACTGGATAAGCCAAAAAGATACATGACATCGTTATCAACAAAGAAATAATCAACGTTCGTTTAAAAAGTGTCACCAAAATCTGTCTATCTTCAGGCTGATACTCTGGCCCAGAAACTGTCTTACGCATGTCGATAGAATTTAAAAAGTATCCACTGGTATAAAGCGAACTGTGAGTTTTAAGAGTTTGCCAGACGGCAATATCTGCCCATCCCTTATGGGTTTCTATCAGCTTATTTTTAAAAGGTGCATCCGCCTCAAGATCCCATTTTTTTGCCTTTCGAGCAGTCTTTTTAAAAAGAGAGGCCATACCAGATTTTTCGTAATTCAAACGCAGGCCAACCCTTGTGTGATCTTTTGCTTTTGCTGCACGCTGAATATCTCCTGCAAAAGCTGAATACACAGCTTCATCAGGCAATTTTCCCGACTGGGCATTCCAACTGCTCAAGGCCACGACAGTTTCGGGCAATATTTCCGAGACTATGTCATTCTCGACCGAGCGGAAAAGCATCGATGCAATAGGAAAAAGGAAAGTAAATAAAACAAATATGAGTAGCGGAGAGATCAGGAGTAACGCACGAATTTTTTGCCGTCTTAGCGCTATCGCTAGGCTTTTTTTAAGGGGTGTTCCATCAACAGTCATCATTAGGCTGTTTTCGTTAGTGTAGCTCATAGTGCCCCCATAGTCGGCTTGACGTCTAGAACAGCCAGATAAATTAAGAAAAGGGCCAGAAGGCCCTTTTCAATTTTGAGTTTTTTATTTTGCAAGCCAGGCTTGGAACTTAGTTTCAATATCATCTTTATAATCCGCCCAAAAAGCATAGTTCATAAGGAACGTATTTTTTGAGTTTGCAGGATCAGTTGGCATGTGAGGCGCCATGTCGATACCTAGTTCAGCATGCTTATCAACTAAAGCAGCTGATGACGCACGAGTTGGTCCATAGCTGATCCATTTGGACTGATCAGCAAGACGCTGCGTGTCAGTTGCAAACTTCACATAATCCAACGCACGTGCTTGACGCTCCGGGCTAAGACCAGTTGGAATAATCCAGCCGTCAAGGTCATAAATCTGACCGTCCCAAAGCATTGAAACAGGCTGGTTTTGCTCTTCGATCAAAGCAAATAAACGGCCGTTAAAGGTCGAGCCCATGACAACTTCGCCATCAGCCAGCAGTTGTGGCGTGTCAGCGCCTGCAGACCACCAGATCACATCGTCTTTAATGGTATCCAGTTTCGCAAGCGCTTGATCCTGACCCGCGGCTGTTTCCAACATCGGATAGATATCTGCTTTGGCTACGCCGTCACACAAAAGAGCCCATTCCATATTGGAAAGTGCACCTTTTTTCAATGAACGCTTACCGGGATACGTGTCGGTATCAAAAAGTGCACAGATGCTAGTAGGTGGCGTACTGCCAACCATGTCGTTGCGGTAGCCCACGGTGTATGAATAGACAATCTGCGGAATAAAGCATTCCGAAACGATGAAACTACCGAAATCTACTGAAGCAAGAGTTCCGTCTGGTGCGGCAGCCAACATAGAATCGTGATCAATTTCCATAGCTAGGCCTTCGTCGCAAAGCTGCATCGCTGGACCAGCTTCAACGTCGACGACATCCCAAGTCAGGTTGCCCGCCTCTTTCATAGCACGCAATTTTGGCACAGCTGTGCCGGCACTTTCATCATTGATGATAGTGACACCAGTTTTTGCCGTATAGGGCTCATGGTAAGCTTTAAGTTGTGATTTTGAATAAGCGCCGCCCCATGACACAATAGTCATTTCTTCAGCAAGTGCAAATCCTGCAAATAGCGAAAGTGCCGCCGTTGCAAATACAGTTTTTGTAAATTTCATTACATTCTCCCACAGGTCCCGTTCTTTATGAAAAAATTCGCGTTACGGGTTAAACAGCAAATTCTTTATATTCGACTGCAATTAAGCAGACGATATGGCGTACAGCACCTATGCGTCCAATGCGTGACAATCGGATGGTAACCAACCAATATCAATCTGGGCGCCGGGTTCCAAACGCACCTGATCAGGTGCATTCCGGGTCTTAACTATAAAGTTGTCATTGCCAGCTACTCTAAGGCGAGTGCGAAAAATATCACCCATGTAAATAAATTCAAGTACCTCTGCGGTCAGCGTGTGCGCACCGGGTTGAAAACGTTCTTTATTAAACTCTACACGCTCCGGCCGGATTGAAACCCTGGTACGTTCACCAGCTTTGGAAACATTGACTGGGTTGCAATCAATCAGACCACCACCATCTAGCTGTACCAAAGCAACTCCGTTAACAATTTCTTTAACGATGCCTTCCAAAGTATTATTTTCACCAATAAACTGAGCAACGAAGCTATTTTTTGGCGACTCATACAACTCGTCAGGTGGTGCTAATTGCTGAATCCGACCATCGTCAAACACAGCTACACGATCTGACATTGTTAGCGCCTCAGTCTGGTCGTGCGTTACGTAGACAACGGTAATCCCCAAATTATTAGCAATGCGCTTTATCTCAAACTGCATGTGTTCGCGCAGCTGTTTGTCGAGTGCGCCTAGCGGCTCATCCATTAAAACTAACTCGGCCTCAAACACTAAAGCCCGGGCTAGCGCTACACGCTGTTGTTGGCCACCTGACAATTGGGCAGGCCGACGTCCACCAAACTCCCCCATTTGCACCATTTCAAGCGCTCGTTTCACTTTAGTATCACGTTCCGTTTTGGAAAATTTTCGAACCTCAAGAGGAAATGCTAAATTTTCGGCAACAGTCATGTGGGGAAACAACGCATAGTTCTGGAAAACCATTCCAATCCCACGCTTGTGCGGTGCAATATTATTGATTGAAACACCATCTAAAATTATATCACCATGGGTAGCAGTTTCAAATCCAGCCAACATCATTAAACAAGTAGTCTTACCGGATCCAGATGGCCCCAAAAGGGTTAAAAACTCACCACGTGGGATGGCCAAACTTAGATCTTTTACGACTAAGACCTCGCCGTCGTAACTTTTTTGCACGCGCTGAAACTCAACAAATGCTTTCGCTTGTGCCTCAGCCAAATCGTATTCTCCGCATTTTACCATTCCAAGCGAAAGGTATTATTTTGGAGATCATTAACGAGCAAATCAGTCTTTGGCGCAACCATAAATCTCAAAATACCTAAGGTAAATGAACAAAATAATACCTGTTGACTTGGCTAAACGCACCATGGAGGGGCTAATTGACAAACATGCAGACCAAATTAGCAAAATATTAGTAATCCATTAAACCTATTTTTTGTAAGAAAAACACATTTTTTGCTAAAAAGAAAGAATCAGTCAGTTATGATCTAGTGCTTGTTCTCCTTTTCTGGGAGCTATTCACTACGAGTTTTTATTAACCAGCAATATATCCATTCATTATTTTTTACCAAATAGGTAAATTATCATGGCACATACCCGCAGCATAAGACGAAAGATTTGACCATTGACCACAGCCCCCGCAACGTCAAAACTAAACTCATCCAAAAACATGCGTGACACCATTGAATTGTCTGTCAAAGAATATATGCGTATTTTAAAAAAATAGGGCCTGAATAGGACATAGAAAATGGTTGATCGTAAGTTATTCATTGAAGCCATGCGCAATGTTGCACAATCGGTCACAGTTGTGACAACTAGGGGCAAAAGTGGGGCAACAGGTGCAACTGTTAGTGCATTTTCGTCATTATCTGCCGATCCACCCTCGGTTTTGGTCTGCTTGCGATCCGACAGTCGGATTGGATTGGCCGTGGCACTCAATCAGGTATTTTGCGTAAATGTCCTACCCGAGGGTGCCCGATTATTGGCAGACCGATTTTCAGGCCTTTATGACACCGAACAACCAGACCGTTTTGGTGCAGTCAATTTTATAGAAGGGCCCACAGGCCCAATTTTAGAAGGTGCGACAGCCTTTGAGTGCATATTAGACAACATCATCACTCATGGCAGCCATGATATTTGCATTGGCAATGTAAGGTCTGTTACAAAGCGTGGTAAGCTACCCTTAACATATATGGACGGCGGCTTTCACATTGTACGGCCTGAGGCGTAGAACCAAGATTAAATGCTTGTAAAACTCAGCAGTGGCGCGACATAGCTTGCAGAGTACAATAACAACATCGAAATAGTGCTCAGGCGCAGATAATCTATAGGCCAGTTGGTGTTTCGAACCCTAGGTGGGCTGCAAGCCTCTAAGCGACGCCACCATCACGGCGACTGTAGCCCATAACACTATCATTTCGCGCACAAGCACCCAAAAGCGCAGTTCCAGTAGTAATCTTAGGCAATGGTCAAACCCTGGCCCCGCATATTGTGATAAGGCCCTGTCAAGTCTTACAGCGCCGTCCAAGGCTACGCCCATAATTGATCGTGTTCCAGCTCCAAAATCACCAAACATCAGAAAAGCAAAAAGGACCACACAGGCCCTTTTATTTATTTAGTAACGAAACTAGCAAAGTTACATCGCAGCCATAACTTCATCACTCACTTCAAAATTGGCTGTCACCCGCTGCACGTCGTCGTCGTCTTCCAAAGTATCGATCAGCTTCATCAGCTTTTCCATGCCCTCAAGATCTAGTTCAGTAGTGGTTTGCGGCTGCCAAATCAGCTTGGCACTATCAGGTTCTCCCAGCTGAGCTTCAAGCGCTGACGACACCTCGTTCAAATCTGTATCAGCGCAGAAAATTGCATGTCCATCTTCACTTGATTCCACGTCTTCAGCACCAGCTTCAAGCGCCGCCATCATGATCGTATCTTCATCACCAACAGACGCCGGGTAAGTCACCTGCCCTTTACGTTCGAACATGAAAGATACCGAGCCAGTTTCTCCCAAGTTACCACCACATTTGGTAAATGTACTGCGCACGGTTGATGCCGTACGATTGCGGTTATCAGTCATCGCTTCCACGATAACCGCCACACCGCCTGGCCCATAGCCCTCGTAGCGAATTTCGTCATAGGTTTCAGCATCGCCGCCTTGGGATTTCTTAATCGCACGGTCAATGACCTCTTTAGAAACAGACAGTGACTTTGCTTCCTTTACAGCCATTCGTAGCCGTGGGTTCTTCTCTGGATCAGGATCACCCATTTTGGCTGCAACTGTTATCTCTTTAGCAAGTTTCGAAAAAAGTTTCGACCGCGCTGCATCCTGTCGCCCTTTACGGTGCTGGATATTTGCCCATTTTGAATGGCCTGCCATAAAAGCCCCCTAATCTAAAATATATCTAGGGGTCTTAGGCGGGGCCGCGATGCAATTCAACCCATGTTAGAGCGCATTCAGCAGCTAAACTGAGTTTAAAGTTTTCATTTATTTATCTTACAACGGCATTTAGAATACTGCGGAAGCCACAATGTGTTAAAAGGAAAGCCCCGACCTAAAACAAACTATTTAATTTTATTTTCAAGCTGATGATCACTATTTGGTTAGTATTTGACCTACCACAGTGAGATTTTTAAGTATCAGTCATCCTGCCTCATTAATGGTGCACCGGGGTCAGCTCAACTCAGACGCTCCATTATTTTTGCCCTTCATGTCAGGACTTACCAAATAAATTCCAACAAACATTATTCCCAAGGCCAACCAAATTGGTCCAGAATAACGCTCGCCTAAAATGAGCATGGCCCAACCCAAGCCTGCTGCTGTCACAATATAGCTGACTTGTACCGAAAATATAGGCCCATAGCTACGCACGATCATGACATACAGCGTATAAACAAGAGTATGTATCAAGGCTGAGGCGATCAACGCCAAATCTGCCATATTCCAAACATGGATTGGATTGATCCACTGCCCAGTGCCCCAAGCAATAGGCCCGGTGATAGCTGCTCCAACAATGGAAGCCCCTAGCAACAGCTGCAAAGGTCCGGCACCACCAGTGCCAAAGCGGGCAACAAAATTTCCTTCAAATGCATACATCAAACTGGCAAGGAGGCCCAAAGGGATAAAGGCTAGCATAGCACTATTGGGCAAAGCATCAGGCACGCCAATGATAAGAAGGACAGCTAGAAGTCCGAGTGACAGCCCTACCGTCCGTTTAACGCTGAACCTATCTAGTCCCAAGACGAGTGCTATAGGAAACGCCATCATAGGGATCAATGACAGCAGCAATGACATAATCCCAGAAGGCAGAACCGTATAGGCTTTATAGGAGGCTGCATTAGGGATAATGGTGCCAATCAATGCAAATGCAATATAAAAACCGATTACCCGCCGGTCAAATGGCAAGGGCCGCCGCCGCACCATGTTGATCACGCCTAAGACAGCTACGCTAATCAGCATTTGCCAAAAAATCATACCTAAAGGTTTATATCCACCGCTTACTGCTATCTTGATTAGCGGCTGTGTGAGGCCCCAGCTGATACCAATAAAAAGTAGCCAAGCAAATGGAATAAGCCTACTCACTCCAGATCTGTCTCCGGGCTTTGACTCAGCAACCCTCCATGACGGATCATCTGGATAGATTTAGCCCGCCCAGTTGTATCATCAGTTTCAACCAACAAGCCGCAAAGTGTTGCAGGCCCCAGCGCCGGCTCGAAACGTGCCTTTGGCATCCCAGTGATGAAACGGCGTAAAGGTTCAGCCTTCTGCATCCCAATAACAGAATTATAATCCCCACACATACCGGCATCACTTTGGAAACCCGTCCCACGTTCTAAAATCTGTGCATCGGCGGTGGGCACGTGGGTATGGCTGCCTACTACCATGCTAGCCTTACCGTCGCAGTAATGGCCCATAGCCATTTTCTCTGAGGTCGCTTCGCAATGAACATCCACTACGATAGCCGCAACTTGCCCACCCAAGGGATGGCGCGACAAAATACTATCAATAGCCGAGAACGGATCATCAAAAGGCCTCTTCATGAAGACCTGCCCCAGCACCTGCGCAACCAAAACCTTGCGGCCGCGGGTTGCAGTAAATATGGCGGCGCCACGGCCAGGAGCAGACTTAGAGAAGTTCAAAGGCCGGATAATGCGGGGCTCTTTCTCAATGAATTGCAACATATCTTTTTGATCAAAGGCATGATCACCAAGAGTTATACAATCCGCACCTGCCTCTAAAAGAGCCTGCGCATGTTTGCCAGAAAGCCCCATACCACTGGTCGCATTTTCGCCATTTACGACAACAAAATCTGCCTTTAGCCGTACCCGCAGAGATGGTAACTCCTCTGAGATTGCCTGCCGCCCGGAGCGGCCCATCACATCACCAAGATAAAGAATTTTCATCCAGTGGCCTTAGAACGACACGGCCCATAGTGCAAGATGCAGCAGTTAGTAACTAGCCAAACCCATACTGCGCGTTACAGGCATAGGAAAATTCATTGATGTCGCAATCAAATGCCCAGCATTAGCCACCAGTGCATTTGTATTAACAGCCAACGTCATCGCAGGCCTAAGGGTTGCTCCCATAAATCAACGCCTATCAAGACAGTCGAAAACATAAAGGTTACCAGCCCAGCTAACACAAAAATTGAAATCATAGACTTTGGTAGTCTTAACCCTTGATGGTCAGCACCCTATCTTCTGTCACTATCATATCGAGCAATTGATCGGATGGCTCAAGCGGTAGATCAACTGCCTGTTGCGCATTGAATGCAAAACCGATGGCCAAGACAGGGCCACGGTTCCGCAACCCCTCAAGAGTACGATCATAAAAACCACCCCCATAGCCAAGGCGCCCACCTTTCACATCCCAGGCCACCAATGGTACAATGATGATTTCGGGTATCATCCATTCAATCTCAGCTGGAATTTGCGCTTTAAACTCGCCTGCAACCATCACAATCTCTGGTGACCATTGGGCAAATCCCAAAGGTTTGGCCACAGCCTTGATTACCGGCACTCCTACCACCCCGTGGGCAGCAGCCTCAGCCATTGCGGGACGCGGGTCAATTTCAGTATTTATAGGCATGAAACCTGCTACGGGCGTACCACGAAAACCCGCAATTATTTCAGATAGTAAACCTGACGACGCTCGCGTTTGAGCCTCAAAGGCCAGCTTGCGCCGTCCGAAGGCAACGGACCGGGCAGCGTGTTTTTGCGCGTTTAGCGTCACAACAACATCCAAGCCGCCAAACCCAGAAAGGCGAAAAAACCAACAACATCTGTAACCGTGGTTACAAAGGCTCCTGATGCCAAAGCCGGATCAACACCAATTTTTGCAAGACAAACAGGCACAATAGTGCCCGCCAGACCCGCAACAACCATGTTCAAAACCATTGCCAAAGCCAAAACCCAACCGATGGTCAACGACCCAAACCAGAAATATCCAACCATTCCCAAGACTACAGCAAAAATTATCCCGTTTAACAGTCCAACCAAAACTTCACGCCTAATCACCCGCCATACGTTTGATGTGGTTAAGTCTTTGGTAGCAATCGCCCGCACTGCCACAGTCAGTGACTGCGTTCCCGCATTACCCCCCATGGAAGCAACAATCGGCATCAATACCGCCAAGGCCACAAATTGCGCAATCGTCGCCTCAAACATAGAAATCACAATTGAGGCGACAATTGCTGTACATAGGTTCACTGCCAACCAAGGAAACCGGCCACGCATGGTTTCAATAACTCGGTCTGAGAGCGAGCCTTCACCAACCCCGGCCAAGCGCATCATGTCTTCTTCATATTCTTCATCCAGAACAATCATAGCATCATCGATGGTAATCACCCCCACCAGACGGCCATCAGCATCTACAACTGGGGCCGAGATCAGGTGATATTGATTGAAGGCATAGGCCACATCTTTTTCTGGCTGATCAACCGGAATAGTGCGGAAACTGTCCTCAACTATTTCCTGTAAAGGTGCAGTGCGGTTGGCGCTTAGCAGCTTGCCTAAAGTTACGTATCCAGTTGGGCGCATGCGTGGATTAATGAGGATCACATGGTAAAATTGTTCTGGCAAATCCTGATGCCGGCGCAAATAGTCAATCGCCTGGCCCACACTCCAATGCGCAGGTGCCATAACAACCTCACGCTGCATCAAACGGCCAGCAGAGTTTTCCGGGAACGACAGCGATTGCTCAACGACTATCCGTTCAGCGTCATCAAGCGCGCCAAGAATGGCCTCTTGCTGAGGTGTATCTAAATCCTCAAGCATATCTACAACATCATCTGAATCAAGGTCACGCACCGCATCCGCGAGCTCAGTTGCGTTGAGCCCGTCAATAATAGCTTCTCGGATGCTCTCATTCAGCTCTGAAAGCACATCCCCATTGATCCCACCCCTCCACATATGCAAAAGTCGGGTTCTGAGACCGTCACTAACCTGCTCTAACAGGTCGGCGATGTCGGCAGGGTGGAGCGGATCCAAAAGCATATGTAGTCGACCAACATCTTCATGTTCTACGGCCATACGCACATCCCACACACGTTGGGTGTCTAAAACATCACTAAGTTCAGGCGGATTATCATAAACATCTGACATACCTGCCTTTACGAAGTTGCCGGTACTATGACAAGGTATGGGTTGATAAACGAATTTCTGGAAGGCATTTTAATGACGCTCAATTTGCTTCTTGGCCAAACGCTTAGTTTCAGTGGCGACCCATTTAAACAGCCCTGGCAAGACGTCACCCAGCACCGCAGGGATGGAGCTGTTTTGTTAGAAAATGGCCACATCCAAAAGGTGGGGGACCGTACGGCCCTACGCGCCGAGCACCCTCAAGCGAATGTGACGGACTACGGCGAAGACCTCATTGTTCCAGGTTTTGTGGATGCCCATGTGCATTACCCGCAAACGGCCATCATAGCCAGTTGGGGCAAGAGGCTGATTGATTGGCTAAACACATATACATTCCCCGAGGAGATGCGCCTAGCAAATCCGATATATGCAGCCGAGATTGCAGGTAGATATCTGGACATTGCGCTGAGCCATGGCACCACCACTATGGCGAGCTATTGCACCACAGCACCCACTTCCGTAAGCGCTTATTTTGAGGCAGCGGCACAACGCGGTATGCGGGTTGTAGGTGGCAAAACTTGCATGGATCGCAATGCGCCTGAAGGTTTAATCGATAGCGCCCATAGGGCGTATGACGAAAGCAAAGAGTTAATTGATACTTGGCACGGAACAGGCCGTGCTGTTTATGCCATCACCCCAAGGTTTTCGCCCACCTCCACCCCAGAACAACTGCACGCATTAGGTGCACTCTGGGCAGAACGGCCTAAATGTTTAATGCAGACCCATTTGTCAGAGCAAACCGAGGAAATTGCTTGGGTGCGCAGCCTATTCCCAAATGCCCGCGACTACCTAGACACTTATGCACAACATGGGCTGTTGGGCGAGCGCGGCGTTTATGGTCACGCAATCCATTTGGAGCCCCGTGAAATAGACCAGCTGGCCGAGGTCGGTGCCTCTGTCGTCCATTGCCCTACGTCGAATATGTTCATCGGTTCGGGCTTGTTTGATTTAATGGGATTGGCAAAGGCAAAAGTCGGGCTGGGCTTAGCCTCTGATATTGGCGGAGGGTCAAACTTCTCCATGCTTCGCACTATGGCCGCAGCTTATGAGGTGGCACAGCTGCGTGGCGTGGCACCTCATCCTGCCCAATTGATGTGGTTGGCTAGTGAGGGATCAGCAAAAACACTACATCTTAAGGGTAAAGTTGGCCATCTCGGAACCGGAGCTGAGGCTGATCTTTGCATTCTCAACCTAAGCTCGACCCAAGCCATTGATCAACGAAGGCGCAATGCCAATAACTTTTGGGAGGCTATATTTCCCACCATTATGATGGGCGATGACCGCGCGGTGCGCCAAGTATGGGTGGGGGGCGAGCCCATATAACAACTTAACTTCGTCCTCAGTCATAGAGTGTCACCAATAGCTTCAGGAAAGCCACCTCCATTCCATGGTATTGGTAAACCAAGGTAAAGACTAGGCTATATCCGATCTTGCAAGGCTCTCATCTGGTAGTTTTGCTGCGATGCTAAGGCCCGTTGATCTAGAGTCGTGATTTGACCATCGGCAACCACTTGCTTGCCATTTACAAAAACGTCTCGTGCCAAGCTTGGCCCAGCTAGTAAAATTGCGGCGGGGTCCCAACTGCCCGCAGCACTTACGTCGTCCATATCCCAGATAACCACATCAGCACATTTACCCACCTCGAGAGACCCGCAGTCCTCTCGGCCCAAAACCTTTGCGCCACCACGAGTGCTAATCTCAAGAGCCTCACCCGGTGACATGGCCCCAGCACCAAAAGCCACCCGTTGTAAAAGCATGGTTTGGCGAGCTTCTGCTATAAGGTTACCCACATCATTTGAGGCAGATCCATCAACCCCAAGCCCCACAGGCACACCTGCATCACGCATGGCACGCACTGGAGCAATCCCAGAAGCCAAGCGGCAATTGGAACAAGGACAATGCGCTACGCCAGTTTGGGTCTTGGCAAACAAGGCAACTTCCTGCGGGTCTAGCTTGACGCAATGTGCATGCCAAACATCGGGACCAGTCCACCCCAGTTCTTCGGCATATTGACCTGGACGCATACCAAATTTTTCTAAACTATAGGCAATATCTTCATCATTCTCAGCCAAATGAGTGTGCATCATGACACCTTTGTCACGGGCCAAAACAGCGGCATCACGCATCAATTCACGGCTCACTGAAAATGGCGAACATGGTGCAACACCAACTCGAAGCATTGAGCCAACACTTGGATCGTGAAATGTATCAATCACACGGATCATATCGTCCAATATCGCAGCTTCGCTTTCGACCAAGTGATCCGGTGGTAACCCACCATCACTTTCACCAATGCTCATTGCACCACGAGTTGGGTGAAAACGCATACCAATAGCTTCGGCTGCATGGATGGTATCCTCAAGCCGCGTACCGTTGGGGTAGAGATACAAATGGTCCGAGGTTGTCGTACAGCCTGACAATAATAGTTCTGCCATGCCCACCTGTGCCGATGTAAAAAAATCATCTGGGCGCATAGCCGACCAGATTGGATAAAGCGTTTGCAGCCAGCCAAATAGCGCCACATCTTGTGCTGCAGGCACAGCTCGGGTCATGGTTTGAGATAGGTGATGATGCGTATTGACTAAGCCAGGGGTGACTAAACAGCCC
>CESU01018144.1_pt1 | contig 14256 bp, 17 predicted proteins | sample 531141 | NCBI WGS metagenome assembly CESU01 (sample SAMEA2621401, study PRJEB7988) | marine metagenome | isolation source: saline water (ENVO:00002010), including
GCTTTGGCGACAACTCCATTGGTAAAATCAGGGTATATGTATTGCTCAAATCGCCGCCTTTCGTTCAAAACCGTTCCCCTGCACGACGATAACCTTACGACGCCAACTTGCGCCGAAGCACCATCAAACAATACTTTAACACGACGCATGAGGGCCTGTGCGCCGTGACTGATCCCAAATGCCAAAGCCTTGCAGAACCGAGCGGAACACGCTAGCACACCAACCAGTATCAGGAACGGGTCCCATGGGTATAGACACAGAACGCGACATCGAGGCAAATCTGCAAATCGGTCCTACGGATCAGGCTATGGTCAGAATTTTCGTCTCCGCTGGATCACTGGAAATTCCAATGGATTTTACCGCCGACGAAGCCGAGGAAATCGCCGAAGAAATTCGTGCAGCGGCTGCAACAGTCCGGCAGGCAAAGCCCAAAAAACGCTAGGCCGACCTCATGGCGTCTGGATCGGTCACACGTTGTAACCGTCGCGCCGCAGCCATGGCAAAGCGCAGCATCAAGGCCTTGCGCCGGGCGCCGGCAAGCGGCTTTAGCGCACCTTCCCGTATAATTTCGGCGTCAAAGCCGTCAGCAATTATCAAACCGCTCTCCGTGGGTAGTAAATCAGTGGGAAAATCTGCATTCACTGCCCAAAAATATTGATCACACCACTCCAGATAGCCAGCCCACTTGCGATCGGTTTGAAAATCATTTCGCGACGATTTACACTCGACAAGCCAAAACTCACCACGCGGACCAAGTGCCATAACATCCGCCCGTAACCCTCTGATCGGAGTAAATTCTTGGAGTGTTACAAATCCGTGGCTATGCAGGTGCCGCGTAACACCTCGGGCCAGAATCTGTCCAGGCTGCAGGTCATTTATCATATGACACATTTAGAACAAACAAAGAACAACGTCAATTGAGTCTTGCGAAACACACTTCAAAGGATTAGTCTATTTTTTGGCGGGTGCTGTCCTTCTCGTGTACGGTTGCATTCCAGTGGCCTTAAGCAATTCCGAGGGAGCTGGCTCTGTTCTGGTCCTGGCTTGATTACCTGGCGCCCACCTGTACATACAGGTCCTCGGGAATGAGATAACCAAACGGTTGCGTACGGGCCCGCCACTCTTAAAGATAAGTGTGTACCGCTGCCGCTTTGCCACAGAGGTCGGTAATTAGGTTTATATCTAGGAAATCAAATATGTGCCGTACGAGCTTGGTTTGTTTGACTGGTGATGCAAAAGCAAGCAAGGCACTGTAATCGGGCAAAGGGTTTTCGTTCGCATGCCTATCAAGCTGGCTCAACTGTTTAAAAGATATTTGGCCAAAAGCAGTCTCGATGTTTACGCTAGCCAAAACTTTTAAATATCCGTGCCATCCAATGAAACCGCGCGCGGCGGGTTCGCATCCTCGTGTCGCTGATTTTAGGATAGGGAGGGCGCGGACATGACTGATCTGTGTGTGAAAGAACTCGTTTGCCCCGTTGGCCAAATTCATGGTGAGTACTTTTTAAAAAGAGGATATAATCATGAGTGATAGGCTGGTTATGGCGATTACCCAAAGTCATGTCACCGCAGACATCAAAGGAAACAGCCGGCATATTTGTGAACTGATGATCCAAGCCAGAGATGTCGGTGCGCGTCTGATACACCTTCCTGAAGCGGCTCTATCCAGATATGTCAAATCACAGAGCCCAACCTGGGGTTCCGTAGATTGGGATGAGGGTGAAGACGGGCTGATCAGGATTATACACCGGCGCGCCGACTTGAAATATGGACTGTTGTAGGATGCAATCATCGAATGGCGCGGCCCAACCGACCGCGCAACAGCTTGTTCGTCATCTCTGACAAAGGCACGCTTATAACCAGATACGACAAAAGGTATTGTTCTCACAGCGAAATCACAGATTGGTATTCGGCTGGCCATCACGCAAAAGTATTTTCGGGTGATGGTTTCAGGATTGGCTGCGCCCTGTGTATTGAAATGCAGTTTTCCAAAGTATTCAGGCAGTATGAACAATTAGATGTCGATTGCGTTGTGTTTTCTGCTTTCTCTGATGACCGAATGTTCTGGACACACGCGCAGGGTCATGCTGCCACCAACAATTTATGGGTTAGTGTCACCACGCCCGCTCAATTTGGCACTGCTTTGCAGGGTGGGCTTATAGGCCCGCATGGATATGGTTTAGCGCGATGTGAGGCAAAGCTGACCGCGCAATTGTTTAGGGTAAAGCTGAACAAAAAATCACCTGATTTACATGTCGCGCTCACAAAAGCGCGCCCCTGGCGTCGCAAAGCAAGATCGCGAGACATGTATAAATCCGACACATAGAACGCAATTGCCCCTGCAGGTCTGAAAATTACCAAATTGAGACCCAAGCGGGGTGCAGATCATTTGTGAGCTATTGCCGCAAACGACAAGATACCCTCTTCAATAACATGTTCAAGCAGACCCAGTACATTCAGATTTGACTTGCGGGGCTTCACAATCCAACGCCTTGGTGACCGTCAAAACGGTAACAACGATACAAACCCAGCCCATACCACACTTGCCAAGATCAGAGCCATCATATTGGTCAAATTGTCTGGTTCAGGCGCAAAGATCACGGCTTAAAGTAGTGTATACAGGAACACAAACAGTAGGACCGTCAGATGTTCAAAATGCGTCGGGCTGTGCTTCGCGCGCCATATGATCCAGCACCGCATTGACAAATTTCGTCTCTTTACTGTCAGGGAAAAAGGCCTGTGCCACCGCCACAAATTCGGCGATCACCACCTTTGGCGGTGTCTGCGTATGACCCATTTCGGCGCCACCGGCCCGAAACAGCGCCCGCAGTGTCGGGTCAATCCGCGCAATGGGCCATTTCGCCACCAGCGCCCGGTCAGTCATCTGATCAATCTGGGCCTGATAGGTCACAGCCGTCTCAACAAGATCACGGAATAGATCGACATCACCCTCAAGCATCTCATCGCCCTCATAGACGGCACCAAAACGGTGATCGAGAAACTCCGCCACAACCGAGGTGGCAGATTGTGCCGCAGCCTCCATTTGAAACAGCGCTTGCACCGCATAAAGCCGCGCGGCCGATTTCATCTTGCGTTTCTGGTTCCCCGAAAGGGCCCCGGTCTTTGTTTGGGTCATGCTGTGCTGTTGCCGCTCGCTAACTGGGTCTCGTCGCTGGCCGGGCGAAACCCGATGCCTTTTCGCTGAGCGCCCCACTTACGGCTGAGCGCGATCAAATGCAAGGCCGCCGCTGCCGCACCGCCGCCTTTATTCTGTCTTGCAGGATCGGCACGCACCTCGGCCTGTGCCGTATTTTCCACCGTCAGGATGCCGTTGCCAATACACAAACCCTGTAGCCCCAGCTGTGAAAGCCCACGGCTACTGTCGTGACACACCGTGTCATAATGGCTGGTTTCACCACGGATCACACAGCCCAAAGCCACATAACCGTCAAATTTTGACAGCCGTTCGGCAATGCCGATTGCGGTGGGGATTTCCAGCGCGCCCGGCACCTCAACCTGCTCGACCTGACCACCGGCCGCAAGGATTTCAGCCGTCGCCCCCGCAATCAGCTGAGCGGCGATATCACCATAGTATGGGGCAACGACAATCAGTACTTTGACCGGTTTGGCAAACTCTGGTCGGGTCAAGCTGACATGCTGTTCGATATTGGCCATTAAGACACCTCTGGTATTTTTCGGGTGGCGACAATTTCCAACCCATAGGCCTCAAGCCCAACAACTTTCGGGATCGGAGAATTGCTCAGCAGTTCCAGCTGCGACAAACCAAGGGAACTCAAAATCTGCGCGCCAAGACCGTATTGACGCAGTTTTGACGGCGACCCCGCAGCCGTATCGGCCATTTTTTGCCCCGTATCACGTAGTAACACCACCACGCCGCGCCCCTCTTTGGCCACCGCGCGCATCGCATCTGCGAACTCGCCAGCGCGGCCCATTGCGCCAATACCGATCAAATCGAGCATGGTATCAAGGGCGTGCATCCGCACCAAGACCGGACCGGGTGCAGATAAGTCGCCTTTACTGAGAACAATATGCTCATCCCCGTGGGTTTCATCCACATAGACCCGCATCAACCAGTCCCCACCGAACTCTGATACCACCTGACTTTCTGATTGCACCCGCACCAGATTGTCGTGGCGCCGTCGATAGGCGATCAAGTCGCTGATTGTGCCAATTTTCAGCCCATGTTTTTGCGCAAAACTCACCAGCTCCGGCAGTCGCGACATGGTGCCGTCTTCGTTCATAATTTCGCAGATGACACCTGAGGGGTTTAACCCCGCCAACCGGCTTAGATCCACCGCCGCTTCGGTGTGGCCTGCCCGGACCAAAACACCGCCATTGCGCGCCTGAAGTGGAAAAACATGACCCGGTGTGGCGATATCTTCGGCAGTCTTTGACGCATCGATCGCCACCGCCACAGTGCGTGCCCGATCATGAGCGGAGATGCCTGTTGTCACCCCGTCACGAGCCTCAATCGACACCGTAAAAGCAGTCTCGTGGCGTGACGAGTTGCTGCTTGCCATTAGCGGCAGCCCCAGTGCTGCGATCCGGTCTTTGGGCAAAGTGAGACAAATCAAACCGCGGCCGTGTTTGGCCATAAAATTGATCGCATCTGGCGTGGCCATCTGAGCGGGGATTACCAGATCACCTTCATTTTCGCGATCTTCATGATCGACCAAAATAAACATCCGGCCATTGCGTGCATCGTCAATAATCTCTTCTACCGACGAAATCGCATCTTGCCAGTTCTCTTCCACCTTGCCGGGCGTCTCGAAACCCATTGCCTGTTCTCCAATTCTGATCTTGGCAGCCCATAAATATGCGCCTTGTCGGATGAGTGTAGAAAGCTTTACTGTCTGAGTGAAGACGGAAACCGTGCTCTGCGCACCACAAACCGTATGCAGGCCGGATACTTCCTTAATCAGCGTCCCCAGAGGGCTGTGACACGGCATGCGCCTGAGCGGCATATAAAGCAACAGCCGCGGCATTGGACACATTCAAAGAACCAAACCCAGCCGCATCCGCAATTTTAACCAATGCGTCGCAGGTCGTCTTGGTTTTTTCGCGCAAACCCGGCCCTTCCGCCCCAAGCACCAGCGCCACGGGCCGATCACGCCGACCTTCCAGCGCAGCTTCAATCGTGCCCGATGCTTCTCCATCCAGTCCCAAAACCAGATAGCCCATATTTTGCAGTTCAATAATTGCGTCAGCCAGATTGCGCACACGCAGGTAAGGCTGACGTTCCAGCGCGCCGCTGGCCGTTTTTGCCAAAGCGCCAGTTTCAGGGGCAGAGTTGCGCAATGTCGCAATCACCGCATTGGCGCCAAAAACTTCCGCTGAACGCAGAACCGCCCCGACATTATGTGGATCGGTCACCCGGTCGAGCAAAACAAGCCGCGGCGGCCGCGCCCCCTTTGGGATGGCAACATCCGCCAAGCTGCCCCAATTCAGCGCCTTAACTTCAAGTGCGGCCCCTTGATGCACCGATTGTGGATCCAGCGGCGCATCAAACCTGCGCGGATCGCAAATTTCAGGGGTCAATGCCGCAATCTCGATCGCCTCATTGAGTTTATCTGCGGCATTCTTTGTCACCACAAGCCGCAGTTTAACCCGCTTTGGATTTACCAATGCATCGCGCACCGCGTGCAGACCAAACAACCATACGGTCTCGGCCGCTGATGCGCGCTTGGCCTGTTCTTTTTCGATCACCCATGTGGGTTTTTTCATGATGTAGCAGCCTTATAGGTACCTGCGCACCTAGATGCTCTGTTGATACGGCGGCTGCAAGGGATTTTCCGGTTGACGTGGGAAAAAGGCAACTGTAGTGACGCGTTTACAGCACGGCTGAAAAGCCATGCACGTGGGCGACAGGCCGCAAGGTGTGGCAGGGGACTGTAACTCCCTCGCGGAGACGCACGCCTGGTTCGATTCCAGGGTCGCCCACCACTTTCCATTCATTAGGAAATTTGCGGGGGGATGCACGCTTTTGTTCAAAGCGTTTGTGCGCGTCATATTCGGCGACCCCAACTTTTGTTTCATTCTTGTGCCGTTCCGACAGAACCAAACCCTGTTTCACCCCCGTATTTCAACGACAGGATAGTATTGTGACCACGCCAAAGGCCATGGCCACCAGCGGCCAACGCGTCATTGATGACAAACGCAAAATTTGGATTTAAGAGCCAGATCATTGCGCCTTAAATCCGTCAAACGAGATGCCGCAAATGAACACCGAAGGCTCACGCAAGAAGTGCTGAAATGATAAACACTTACCACCGCGCAGCGGCACACGCGCAATTTGTCGCGCACAGCTTGCGCCGGCAACGCCGTATTTGTCGGTTTTTTTTGAGACATTGGTAATCTGCGCAAAAAATTATGCTTGCAGCGCGATTACAAATAATCTTGCGCAAAACAGCAATTTTTGCATATACATTGCGGGTGCGCGCCGCCAAACGATAGGGCTTTCAATCCCTACATACTGCGCTTGGGCACAGTACGCCCAAAAGTCGCTTGGCTCTTTTGACGTTCGCTGTCACAAAGACAAATAGCGATCCTACGGCTCCACTTGATATTGCATATCTAACCCTACATATCGCCCCTAGCGAGATAAACAAAAAATAAGCATGGCGATTTCCCAAAAAAACCGTCCTTGAAAAGCGATGAACAAAGAAAAGTAGGAGGTATTGGCATACCGAACCTCCGCAGGAAAATGAACGAAAATACCTCATGAAAAAAGATGATTTGACGACAGGTCCGATGGCCTCGCATTTTCGTACGCTTGCCGTGCCAGCCGCTTTTGGGATGCTATTTACGACACTTTATAACGTGGTAGATGTCTATTACGCAGGCCTGCTTTCAACAGAAGCACAGGCCGGGCTTGCAATAGGCTACCAAGCATTTTTCATCCTGATGGCGGTGGGATTCGGCCTCAGCTCGGCACTCAGCACCCTTGTCAGCAATGCCAAAGGCAGCGGCGATGACGCCGAGGCCCAGCGCTATGTGGTGCAAGGCTTAGCGTTCGGCGTGGGTATCACCGCATCATGCATGATAATTGGCTGGTTCCTTGGGCCGGTACTGATCATCTTGGTCTCAGAACCCGGGGCGTATCGCGACGCGGCGCTGGGATATTTTCATTGGCTTATTTTTGCTTTGCCCGGATTTTTACTGGCTTATGGCGGCAACGGGATCTTACAGGCGCACGGCGACAGTCGTAGCATGCAACGCGCCCTTATGGTGGCGTTTGTGGCCAACATTGGGCTCAATCCTCTATTCATGTTTGGCCTGCCCGACTTTTGGTCTGGCATGGGGTTCAATGGTATCGCCGCAGCCACCATCATCAGCCAAACTGGCGTCATGGTCTATATTGTGGTCCGAATCTTTCGGCTTGAGATTATGCAGTCTGTTTCGATCGCCGCTTTCCGACCTGACAAAGACAGCTTTAAAAAGATTTTTGAACAGCTGTTGCCTGCCAGTTCGGCAATTATGGTCATGTTCGTATCCGGTTTCGTCGTTCAGTTTGCTCTCAAGACCTTTGGTGGCCATGCGGTTGCAGCTTACGGTGTTGCTTTGAGAATAGAACAGATCTTTTTGTTGCCAGTTCTTGGTATGACGGGCGCACTCTTGCCAATTGCAGGGCAGAACTTTGGCGCCCAAAAATATGACCGCGTGCGCGAAGCTTTAAAATATTGTTGGGCTGCCGGCTTTGTGATGACTGCGGTTGCGACGCCCATTTTATTGTTTGGTGGCAGCTTTGCGATGGCACTGTTCAGCACTGATCCCGATGTTATTCGCGCCGGCAGCAGCTATCTGCGCGTCGACGCTTTTTTATTCCCAATCTATATGATGCTTTTTTCGATAAACTCACTGCTACAAGCGTTTAAACAGGCAATTTGGACACTGTGGATCAGCATCTACCGCCAAGGGTTTGCTGTGGCATTTTTTATTTGGGTGTTCATAAGCTTCACAGATTTTGGCGTGCAGGGCGTTTGGTTTGGCATTGCCACGGCAGTAACAAGCGGTTGGGTACTGTCTCTTATCATCGTCCGAAACGTCGCCAGAAAACAGATTGGCGGCTTGCTGCCTACGGCTCTGGCAAGCCCGCCCCAAAATGTCTAAGCCGCCAGAACAGAAGATTTCGCCCGATTGCGAAGGAAGGCTCGCACAATCTCACCCGATCTGCACCATCACATCGGACCAAATAGAAGATGTTGCGCGCGCTTCGCGCAATGGGTCACGGCCGTGCTCAGGCACCAGTGCCCGCGTTATAGTCATGGGCGCATCACAGGACGAACATTAAGATAGAAAAGACACACACAAACGCCTTCATTCCCCGAATGCTTTATCATTTGATTATTTCAATAGCCCGTATGGCCGATGTGTTTTGTACTTGGTTGCATTGATCGCATTTTGAGCTATTTTCCAATAAAACATGCGCGAGACTTAAATGAACAACACTCCAGAGACACCCAACCAAGACGAGCCCGCACCTAAGAAAAAGTCTGATGCAGCGATGAGCGGGATGGTCGCGACCTATGCGCTGTTATTCGCCTTCGCCTTTACTGCTATTATTGTTTGGATTTCAGCCGGTTAGGGTAGAATGGATAATCACAGCCATCCTGGCAACGCAAACCGGCCACGCTGCCCAAGGTGTCAATCGCCCTTGACCACTGTTGTCGTTCACGGACATGAGCAATGCGTCATTTGCAAATCCAATATCTTCGAATGCTGTTCAGGCGATACCTGTGAGACAGACCATAATTTGTCTTTGGGGTACAGCAGGACATAATATAGCGCAATTGATCCCGCATGGGCCGCGTCTTATTCAACCTGTCGCCCTGAGCCCTTTGGGTTACAACCAAGCTTGGTAGCTGTCGCCAATGGCAGCTAAAGCGATCAAAAAGTGGTCATGATTTTATTCAATGGCTTTTTAATTTTGGCAACTTTTGGCACTTTTGCATCAGGATTGGCACGACCAACGGCAATAATCGCTACAGGCGTTTCAGAACTGGGACACTCAAGCAGGTTATTTAAAAACTTCATCGGGTTTGGCATATGGGTCAAAGCCACAAGTCCCGCGTGATGCAGCGCTGAAATGAGAAAGCAGCTTGCAATGCCTCCACTTTCAGGAACATGGAAATTTTTTTATTTGGTGCCATCTTCAAACGCGCGCCACCGCTGCGCAAAAACCACGATCAACCAAGGCGCAACGGTCAAATGTGGCCGGTCCGCGTCGGTTCCGAGAGGTTCGAGTGCTTTTATCCATTCATCGCCACCTCCACCTTCATAAAGTTTTTTTCTCTTTTTTTCTGCAGCAACCCGTATCTGATGTTTAATTTCCGGGTCTGAAATTGCAACAAAATGCCGCGGCTGATGGTTGGCGCCCGAAGGCGCAGTACCGGCGGTGCGGATACAGGCTTGTATAATGGCCTTGGGAACGGGCTGGCCGTTAAAATATCAGACACTATGGCATCGCTTCAAGCGGTCTTAGTAAACCTGAGCTTCGCACAGCATCTCTTGGTTACTGCGTGACATGTGACCCGGAAGATCAAGTGTCTCATAGGCGATTTTTTTCCCGTGAAAACACTCTCACCTCCTGCAAGAATTATGGCCGTAATCCACATCGTAAACTGGGCCACAACCCCGCATAATAGGAAATTACAGTTATCATGGAAATTAAACCCAAAAAATGCAACAAACAAAAGCGCTGCGCGATCCTGACTCAAAACTTTAAAATCGAGCTGACGATACCCGCACGATATGTCTTTTATCAATAAACAACTAGAATCACATATTCGTTGGTTTCAAAAGTGCTAGATAAACACTGCGATTAACACTACAAAAAATCCGCTGTGAGATGAGAAACTCCCGAATAGATTGCAGCACACACTGTAAAACGCCAGCTTTGGTATTTTCCAAAAACCTATGTATGACATAATCTTTGCAATACCAAGAAGCCATTACCGCCACTGTGGAGTGACCAATGACCCAAGACCGCAAAACCACGTCTGCGCAGCAACAGATGCAGCCACCCGCTAAAGCTTTGTTAGAACCGGCACCTAGATCAAACGGCGACAGTCAACTGTTTGACGGTGATGAAACTATGTTCAAACAGCACGTCTCAGGGCTCAAAATTTACGGTGAATATGGTGTGGGGCGCTCGACAGAATGGCTTTTTCGCACCACAGACGCACAGATTTACAGCATCGATTCTGACGCTCGGTGGGTAAAGTCTGTCCAGCAGAATTGTCAGTACAGTGACCGGCTACACCTGCAGTATTGTGACGTTGGCCCCGTTGGCGATTGGGGGTGGCCACTGGATGACGCAGGCCGTGACAATTATGCGCGCTATACCAATGCTTGGTGGCGCGACGGCATCAAGCCCGATTTGGTCCTGATCGATGGCCGCTTTCGTGTCTGTTGTTTTTTAACGTCCCTTAAATATGCAAAGACCGGTACAAAGATTATTTTCGATGACTATTTCAACCGACCCGAATATCATTTGGTCGAAGAGTTTTTGAAGCCGACTGAGGCATGTGGCCGTCAGGCGCTGTTTGTCAAAACCAACGGTGCAGACCAAACAGGCGCAGAACTGGATCGTGTCATCGATCACTTTCAATTCGTAAAAGAGTGACCTTGTACCGCCCGCTGCCGGTCTGCAGCTGATTTGGCCTCTGGCATTTATCTCAAAGACTGTGTAACCGATCCAGCATGATTACATCTCTGACAATACGCCGCGCCGATGATTGGCATCTGCATCTGCGCGATGGGGCAATGCTGCCCGCCGTGCTGGCCGAAACTGTCCGTCACTTCAGCCGCGCAATCATTATGCCCAATCTCATGCCACCCGTGACAACCGGCGCACAGGCCGCAGCTTACCGCGACAGAATTTTGGCTGCCCTGCCCGAAGGTCAGACTTTTGAGCCGCTGATGACGCTCTATCTCACCGAGGATACCGACCTTGACGACCTGACAGCGGCCCATGCAAGTGGCTTGATCAAAGCCGTCAAATTATACCCCGCGGGTGCGACCACCAATTCCGCCTCAGGGGTACATAACTTTGAGACCATTCGCCCGGTTCTTGAGCGTATGGCCGAGATTGGCTGCCCATTATGTGTGCACGGCGAAGTCACGGATCCAGAGGTTGATATCTTTGACCGCGAGGCCGTTTTTATAGATCGCGTGCTGACACCGCTGCGCCGTGCCACCCCCGAATTGCGGGTAATCATGGAACATATCACCACCTCGGACGCAGTTGAATACGTCAAGGGCGAGACCAGTAATTTGGCCGCCACCGTGACCACGCACCACTTGATGATCAACCGCAACCACATTCTGGCCGGCGGCATAAAACCGCATTACTACTGCTTGCCGGTGGCGAAACGCGAAACCCACAGGCTGGCCCTGCGCTCAGCAGTGACATCTGGCAATGCAAAGTTTTTCCTCGGCACGGATAGCGCCCCACATGTGGATGCCGCAAAAGAACAGGCCTGCGGTTGCGCTGGATGTTTCACTGCCACCAACACAATGGCCATTCTGGCACATGTGTTCGAACAAGAAGCCGCGCTTGACCATCTAGAGGCCTTCACCTCACGCAATGGTCCGGCCTTCTACGGCTTGCCAATAAATACCGAAACCATAACCCTAATCAAGGGCGAAGTGGTACAGTTCCCCAAAAAGATCGCCTCAGAAGACGGCCCGATAACAGTGTTCGACCCCGGCGTCGACATTCACTGGCAGGTCAAAGAATGATCTCATATCCCACCGCCATCATCTTGCGCCCCACAACAAACTGCACCCGCTGCCACATCCTTTCAAGAAAGGGCCCAAAATGACCGTCTCAGCCCCCCATTCATCGCAAGAAATTGCCCGACTCACGGCGCGGATGTTGCTGGAAATAAAGGCCGTGCATTTCAATGCAGCCGAGCCTTTCACCTTGGCCTCAGGTCTCCCCAGTCCGACCTATATCGATTGCCGCAAAGTGATCTCGTTTCCCCGCGTGCGCAGCGCAGTGATGGATTTCATGTGCCAGACCCTGAGCCGCGATGCTGGTTTTGAGGCGTTTGACAATATTGCTGGTGGCGAAACCGCCGGTATTCCCTTTTCTGCGTTGGTGGCCGAACGTCTGGCGCTGCCGATGAGCTATGTCCGCAAAAAGCCCAAAGGTTATGGCCGAAATGCCCGAATCGAGGGCAATATGTCCGAGGGACAACGGGTCTTACTGGTCGAAGACCTGACCACCGACGGCGGCAGCAAACTGTCGTTTGTCGATGCGATACGCGAGACCGGTGCATCCTGCAGCCACACGGCCGTAATCTTTAATTATGGCATTTTTCCCGAGACCAAGCAGGTTCTGGGCGATCACGGCGTCACCTTACACGCGCTGTGCACTTGGTGGGATGTTTTGGCCGAAGCAAAAATCCAACAAGTGTTCGATGCCAATACCCTGAAAGAGGTTGAGCAATTCTTGCAAGCGCCCCGTGACTGGCAGGACGCGCATAAATAAGTCCCAAAGTCAAAGTCCGGAAAACAATTTCTCTGGACATGGATTGTACGAGCGTACACAAAATGCTGGGGTCTGGGCCTGTTTGGTGCTATATGATGTATGTTAATCCTATCCACAACTTATCCACAGAAACATACAATTTGCACAGGCAAGCCTTGGTGGATTACCACCAACTGGGATAAACGCGGGGCACCACCATGAACGAGATCACGGCCTTCAATGCCACCGGCGCCAATATAGAAGCTCCGGAGACCATGCCCCATTCGATCGAAGCCGAGCAACAGCTTCTGGGCGCGATCCTAACCAATAACGACATCTATGACCGCATTGAGGCGATCATTGGGCCCGAGCATTTCTATGATCCGGTGCATGCCCGCATCTTTGAAATTTCAGCCAGCCGCATCAAGAAAAACAACCTCGCCTCACCGGTGACGCTCAAGGCTTTTATGGAGGATGACGAGGGTCTGAAAGAACTGGGCGGCCCCGCCTATCTGGCCCGTCTTGCCGGTGCGGCGATCTCGGCGTTTGCCGCGCGTGATTATGCGCAGATGATCTATGATCTGGGCATCCGCCGTGACCTGATCGGTCTGGGCCAAGACATCGCGGCCAAAGCCGCCAAGGTCGATGTCGATCTTGAACCCGCCGAACAGATCATCGAAGCCGAGCAAAAACTCTATAAACTGGCCGAACAAGGGCAATCGGAAAGCGGATTTCAATCGTTTCTGAAAGCCGTCACCGACGCGGTCAACATTGCCAACGCTGCCTATCAACGCGAAGGTGGTATGTCGGGTGTCTCAACCGGCTTGATCGATATGGATAAAAAACTCGGCGGTTTGCATAAATCCGATCTGTTGATCCTTGCCGGTCGACCCTCGATGGGCAAAACCTCGCTGGCCACCAATATCGCGTTCAACATTGCCAAGACCTACCGACGCGGCACCCGTCCCGATGGCAGTGAAGGTGCGGTTGAAGGTGGGGTTGTCGGGTTCTATAGCCTCGAGATGAGCGCCGAGCAATTGGCCGCTCGGATCCTGTCCGAGGCCTCAGAGGTGCCATCTGAACAAATCCGCCGTGGCGATATGACCGAAGGCGAATTTCGCCGCTTTGTCGATGCCGCCAAAAGCCTTGAGGCCTGCCCGCTGTATATCGACGACACGCCGGCGCTGCCAATCTCTCAACTGGCTGCCCGGGCGCGGCGTCTCAAACGAACCCATGGGTTGGATGTTTTAATTATCGATTATCTGCAACTGGTGCGCCCTGCCAGCGCCAAAGACAGCCGCGTCAACGAGGTGTCCGAGATCACTCAAGGTATGAAGGCCATTGCTAAGGAATTGGATATCCCGGTGATTGCGCTGTCACAGCTGTCACGGGCGGTGGAAAACCGCGAAGACAAGCGACCACAATTATCTGACCTGCGCGAATCCGGCTCAATCGAGCAGGATGCCGATGTGGTGATGTTCGTCTTTCGCGAAGAATATTATAAAGAACGTGAAAAACCGGGCGATAATGAGCTGGATAAGATGGCAGCTTGGCAAGACGATATGGAGCGTTTGCACGGCCGGGCCGAAGTGATTATCGGCAAGCAACGCCACGGCCCGATTGGCACGGTAGATCTGAGCTTTGAAGGGCGCTTTACCCGATTTGGCAATCTGGTCAAACCCTGGCAACAAGGCGGAGATCAGGGGTATTAACTCCCGCGCAAAGGCTGTTGGGTCCCGTATGCGGATAGAATGAGTATT
>CESU01020177.1_pt1 | contig 14218 bp, 10 predicted proteins | sample 531141 | NCBI WGS metagenome assembly CESU01 (sample SAMEA2621401, study PRJEB7988) | marine metagenome | isolation source: saline water (ENVO:00002010), including
AGGCTTTTAAATGAATAAAGTTAAATGGGGAATTATTGGATCTGGAAATATAGCTAAGGCATTTGCTCACTCAATTAAATACTGTGAAAACTCAGATTTAGTAAGTATTTTTGGAAGAAATGAAGATACAGTTAGCCAATTCTCAACAAAATTTGCTATTAAACCCTATACAAATCTTGAGGATTTTATTTCTTCAAATGAAATAGATGCAGTCTATATAGCAACCCCACACAGCTCTCACTATACGTATTCATTAGAGGCAATAAAACATAACAAACACATACTTTGTGAAAAACCTTTAACGATGAATTACTTGGAAAGCATGACGCTATTAAATTTAGCAAAAGAAGCAAAAGTTTTTTTAATGGAGGCTTATATGTATAGAACCCATCCTCAAACTTTTAATATCTTGGACCACTTAGATCTTTTTAAAAATACTCAAGAAAAGATTTTTATTGAAAGCTCCTTTGGATTTTCAGCAGAGCTCCCAAAAGAGCATCGCTTAAGAAATCCATTACTAGGAGGTGGTGCAATTTTAGATGTTGGATGTTATCCATTATCAATGGCTAAATTAATAGCAGGCCACCTTCAAGGCATACCTTTTGCTGATCCTGAAAGCATTAAAGCGACCGGAAGATTAGATGAAACAGGTGTTGATCTTCAATCGAAAGCGCATTTAATATTCTCAGATGAAATTGAGGCAAATATTAGTTGCGCAATAGATGAGGAGTATTCAAATGATCTTAAGATCAAAAGTGGAAATCTGGAGTTAATTGTTGAGCAGCCTTGGCATTGCGGACAATTTCAAGATGGTAATTCATCTATCAAGATATTAGATTCAGGTAATCTGGTTAAAGAGATTCCATATCTAGATACAGTAGGTTTATTTACTAGAGAAATTGATCATGCATCTCATTGCATTCAAGAAGAGCAATTTGAATCAGTGCTTGTCTCTCATGCAGATACGCAAAGCAATATGCTTTGGCTAGATAAGTGGAGGCAAGAATTAGAAATTAAGTGCCCTTATGAATCTTTAGATAATTCACCAATACCAACATCTAAGTTTTACTTAATGCAAAAACCTCAATTTGAAAATACTGTAATTACAGGGATAGAAAAAAATGCTTCAAGGTTAGCTTTAGGTTGTGATAATCAGACCTCAAGTTTGCATGCTTTTACTATGTTTGATCATTTTTATGGAGCAGGGGGGAGAATATTTGATACGGCTTATATATACAATAATGGCAAGGGTGATAAGTATTTAGGTGATTGGATTAATTCAAGAAATCTAGAGAAAGATATTATTGTTATTGGAAAAGGTGCACATACACCTCAATGCGAGCCACAATTTATAAGACCACAAATTATAGAATCACTAGAACGTTTAAATATTCAAACTTTAGATATTTTTTGCCTTCATAGAGACAATCCAGATATACCAGTCTCTGAATTCATGGACGCCCTAGATGAAGTTAAGAGCGAAGGGTTGATAAATCTTATAGGGGCTTCTAATTGGCAACTAGAGCGCTTCTCAGAAGCTCGAGACTATGCGCAAGCAAATAACAAAGAGCCCTTTACAGCTTTAAGTAATAATTTTAGTTTAGCTGAAATGGTTGATCCTGTTTGGCCTGGCTGTGTTGGAGTTAATAACGAATATATTAATTATCTTATTCAGAATGAGGTCATGCTATTTCCTTGGTCAAGCCAAGCTAGAGGCTTCTTTATTAAGAAAAAAGAGATTACATCGAATGAGCATTTTTCAAATCCTTCTTTAGAAGAGGAAATAAGAGTTTGGCATAATGAAAAAAACTTAAAAAGAAGAGCTAAATGTTTTGAAATAGCTGAACAAAAAAATCTTCAACCTATCCAAGTAGCGCTTGCATATGTAGTGCAAAAATCTTCTTTAATATTTCCTTTAATTGGACCTAGAACTATCTTTGAAACCAATAGCTCAATTGAGGCAGCTCAGATCAATTTAAGTGATCAAGAGATGAAAGATTTATCTATAGACTAATGGTTGCTTGAAGAAGAATATTTTCTGCTGAGGAGCCAATAAATATCTCATAAGATCCCGATCTTACTTCCCAACTTTTTTTCTCTATATTCCATGAAGAGAAATTTCTTGGATTTAAGCTAATTTCAACTTTAGATTTATCATTAGGATCAAGCATTATCTTGCTAAAACCTTGCAAAGTTTTCATAGGCTCAGCATCATCATCAGTTTTAAAACCAACATAACACTGTGCGGTTTCTGCTCCAGCTACCTGGCCAGTATTTTGAATTGAAAATTTACAAGACACGGTATTTTCTGCCTGAATATTAATTTCTAAATCAGTGTAATCAAACTTTGTATAAGAAAGACCATGCCCAAAAGGAAAGAGGGTTTGAATATTTTTCTTGTCATACCATCTGTAACCTACCAAAAGTTTTTCATCATAGTTCATCTGCAGGTCTTTACCTGGATATGAGCTAAATGCAGGAGTGTCTTCAATATTTTTAGGGAAAGAGGTTGGTAGTCTTCCCGAGGGATTAATTGCCCCAGTTACGATATCAACTAATGCATTGCCAAATTCTTGGCCTGCAAACCAAGTTTGAATAATAGCCTCAGCCTTATCAACCCATGGCATTTTTACTGGCGAACCTGTATTAAGCACAACTAAAGTATTTGGATTAACTTTTAATACCTCTTCAATTAAGTGATTTTGATTAACAGGTAAATTAAAATCACTTCTGTCATTACCTTCTGTTTCCCAATCAGAGTTTGTGCCAACAATTAAAATAACTTGATCTGACTCACTAGCAAGACTTAATGCTTCATCAAATAAGTTAACTCTATCAGGTGCCTGGCATCCAATATAAATTGCTGGGAAATTGCCTTCAAATTTATATCTAATTTCGATTTGATAGGTCTCGCCCTCAATAAGATCAATTTTGGCTTTCTTTGAATCTGAGCTAAATGAAAAGAATGCCTCTCCTGGTGTGGTTTCTGTCCAATTATCAATAAGCTCTTTACCGTCAATAAAAAATCGAGCTTTACCAATCCCAAATATTTCAAATTCATGTTGGCCAGAAATATCCGGTGTATATGCGCAGGAGAATCTCACAGAAATATCTGGTCTTTCTAATTTTGCAATGACATCTTTAGCAAAACCTTCGAATACCCAGAATTTATTACCTATTAAATGCTCTTGCATGATTAAATTTTTATCAAAGTCTGAGCCTTCAAAATACTCAACTAAAAAGCCTTCTTCATTGTCCATAAATTTTTCATTTACTCTTGGAAGATATTTATGAGTATGACAACCTTTTGCATAAGAGATATTTGTTTGCTCTCCTAGCTTATTTTGGAATGCCTCTAATGGGTGAGCTTGATAATGCGGTTTTAGACTTGCGCTTCCTCCTCCAATAATTTGAGCTTCCTTAGCATTAGGACCAATAATTGCTAGATTCTTAATATTTGATTTTAAGGGCAGCAAATCATTGTTTTTAAGTAGCACCATTCCGCCTGCTGCAGCTTTTTTAAGTAGCTTTCTATGCTCTTCTGTATTATGACTTTCCTCTGGCTTAATCTCAGGATTTTCAAATCTCTTTGAGAAGCTAGCAATATTTAAAATTCTTCTTACCTTGTCATTAATTAATTCTTCTTCAACTTTACCTTCAGTTACAGCTGCATATAATTTTTCACCCCAAGCGTGTCCTGGGCCTGGCATTTCAAGATCTAGTCCACCATTGGCATTCTCTTCGGTTTCCAGGGCAGCACCCCAGTCACTTACTACATATCCATCAAAACCCCATTCATCTTTTAAAATATCAATTAGAAGCTCTTTATGAGAACTGCAATAAATATTATTTAACTTGTTATAAGCGCTCATAACAACCTGAGCATTACCATCCTTAATACCCATTTCAAATGGCAGTAGATATATTTCTCTTAAGGTTTTCTCATCAATATTTGAACTAACTAGATGTCTCTCATATTCTGTATCATTACCGATGAAGTGCTTTAAGCATGCAGCTACGTCTTGTGACTGAACTCCTTGAACATATTCCGTAGCAATTTTTCCAGTTAAAAAAGGATCCTCTGAAAAACTTTCAAAATGCCTTCCTCCTAAGGGATGCCTATGAATATTAATAGTAGGCCCAAGCAGAACATCTACATCTTTAACTTTTGCTTCTTCACCAAGGGCAACACCTAGTTGATTAATTAGATCCATATCCCAAGTTGACCCAATTGATATAGCACAAGGGAAACAAGCTGAAGATTTTCCTGAGTTTGAGTCACCCCTTACACCATTTGGACCATCTGACATCTTAATGCTTGGAATACCAAGCCTATCAATTTTATTGGTATACCATGAATTGAAACCACTCATAAGAGAGATCTTTTCTCTTAAAGTTAGGTCTTGAAGAAGCTTATTTATATTGGACATGGATCAATATTAAATCCTTTAATGCATATCTTCAATTATTCAATTTTAAAAATAACTGTTAGCATATCGATGATGATTAAATTCCTAATAACTTTACTAATTTCACTGTCCATTTTCTTATCAGCCACACAAGAGCTTGATAGAATTATTATTCCTAAAACTTTAATTACTTTAGATGCCGCTAATGCTAATTCTGATGCTGTGATGATAAGAGGTTCTAGAATTTTTGCTGTCGGACAGCAGGAGGTTTTAATAAAAAATTTCCCTGATGCTGAAATAGATTATTCATTTGCAGACGATGTAATTATTCCAGGATTTATAGAGCACCACATTCATCCATTACTAGCAGCTATTACCATGAGTTCAGAAATAGTGGCTATCGATGACTGGGTACTTCCAAATAAAAAAAGTAATGGTGTAAGAGATAGACCGGGATATATAAAAAGATTAAAAGAATTAGAGAAAAATCTAGAGGGTGCAGATACTCCTTTAGTGAGTTGGGGCTTTCATCATTATTTTCATGGCAAATTGACTAGAGATGATTTAGATAAAATTTCTTCAGACAGACCTATTTTAATTATTCATCGGTCTTTCCATGAATTTATTATGAATTCAAAAGCATTAGATTTATTCGACATCAAGAAAGAAGACTTAAATAAACTAACTCCAGCAGAGAAAGAGTTAGCGAACTTTGAACAAGGTCATTTTTCTGAAAGGGGTCTGATAATGGTAATGCCAAAAATTATGCAATACCTTGGTTCCCCGCAAAGAATCATGAAAGGCTTTGCTGTAACTGAGCAATATATCCAGGAGCAGGGCGTTACTCTAATTGCAAATCCTGGAGCCATGTATAACAAAGATATACAGGGTATTAAGAATTATGTCTTAGGCGACTCAGATACTCCATTCAGATCATTATTTATTCCAAGTGCCTTATATATGCTTGAGCATTTTGAAATCTCCGATCTTCTTAAAGAAACGGAGGCTCTTCTTAAATGGGGTAATGGAAAGGTTCAATATCTTCCTAAGCAAATAAAACTTTTCACTGATGGAGCTATGTATTCTCAAAATATGGTTTTAAGAGAAGGTTACCTTGATGGGCATCAGGGGGTTTGGTTAATGGAAGCCGAAGTCTTTGATGAAGTTTTTGAACTTTACTGGGATGCTGGCTATCAAATTCATATTCATCAAAATGGTGATTCAGGCTTGGATAGAATCCTAGATACAGTAGAAAAGAACAATAAAAGAAATCCTCGATCAGACCATAGGACAACTATCGTGCATTTTGGTTATTCAGCTTCTGATCAAATAGATAGAATTAAGGAACTAGGACTTATAGTTAGTGCAAATCCATACTACGTAACTGTTTTATCTGATTTATATAGCAAAGTAGGTGTTGGCTATGAAAGATCTCAAGAGATGGTTCGACTAGGTGATGTTGCTAGAGCAAATATTCCTTTGTCTCTCCATTCAGATATGCCTATGGCACCAGCATCACCATTGGTGCTTATGCATGCGGCGGTGAATCGTATCAATTATGCCAATAAAGTTGCCGGTCCGAATCAGAGAATCTCTGCATTAAATGCATTGAAGGGTGTAACTTTAAACGCTGCTTATACAATTAATTTAGAAGAAGATTATGGGTCAGTGAGTGTTGGTAAATTTGCTAATTTTACCGTTCTATCTGATAACCCTTTGACGATAAATCCCTTAAAAATTAAAGACATTAAAGTTAAAGGCACTATTGTAGAAGGCAAAGTATTTCGTACTCCTTAAAACCTTAGAAGGTTTAGTCCTTTTAAGCCCCAAAACTTACTTTTTTAAATCGTCTTAAAATTTGCATTGTCGCGTATTAAACGCTAAATTCTCTATATAAGTTATCTATATAGTTACTGTTTAAAATATAACTAGGGATAATAACAATTAACAATTCATTATCGGGGGATATTATGAGTTTAGATTTTCATAAAAAATTATTAGGATTTTCTTTTCTAATTATTGGAGTATTTAGTTTTACACCTACTCTAGTAGCAGAAGAGGGAGTGCTTGAAGAAATTGTAGTTACATCACAAAGAACTGAAGAAAGTTTGCAGGATGTTCCTATTGCTGTAACAGCCTTAAGCGCAGAAATGCTAGAAGACCAACAAATTGAAGGCGGCTCAGATCTTCAGTTAGTTACTCCTAGTTTAAGTTTTCAAGGTGGAGATTCAAGTGGTGGAACCTTTAATATAAGAGGTATTACTAATTTAGCGGTATCTGCAACAGCTGAAAGTGGTGTAGAAATTCATGTTAATGATTTACCTGTCGGTGCATACACGATGCAAGATGGAGATTTTTATGATCTTGAGCGTGTTGAAGTACTAAGAGGTCCTCAAGGGACTCTTTATGGTAAAAACTCTGTAGGTGGAGCTATTAATATAATTACTGCTAAACCTGTAATGGGTGAAATGGCAGGAAGTATTAAAATTGAGAATGGTAGTTTTAATCTGAAAAAAATGAAAACTATGTTCAATTTACCTCTTGGCGAAAAAATGGCAATGAGAATTGCAACATCAACAACCACAAGAGATGGTGATATTAAAAATATTTATTCCAAATCAAAAGTAAGTCATGTTAATAATAGAGATAGCCAAGCATGGAGATTTTCTCTTGCATGGGATGTTAATGATAAAACTGATATAACTTTTATGCATGAAGCTTACGATGAAGACTCAATGCGTCATTATGTTAATAATACATACTGTCAAAGAGATCCGTCATTAGTAGTCGGTTGTACCCCTGGTGGTGAACTAGTTCATGAACTAACTCATCCAATGGCTACTTATGTTGAAAACTTAGCTGTCCTAACTGGAATATTAGACTTTACTCCTTTCACCGATATGTCTGGAGCACCTCAAGGTTTTTGGGAAGTTAATATAAGAGGAATGCCAAAGTACATTGTTGATTCAGATATTTCTATGTTAATCGTAAATCATGAGTTAAATGACAATTGGGATGCAACTTTTTCAGCTATGAGAAAAGACAGACTATACGACAGAACTGGTAGTTATGTTTCAGAGGAAATGGATAAATTGCGTTTTAAAGATAATCCATATTTTCCAGGTGGCTTTGTCCCGATGAGTGGCTATGGACCTGGTTGTAAGCTTGAAGATGGAACTCTAGGTGTATATGGTGGATGTATTACAGATACCATGAATTATCCAGATGGATTTGATAGACAATACAATCCAAAAATGGAACGAGAAGTATTTGAGGCGAGAATTCAATCTAACCTAGATGGAGATATGAATTATCTTCTTGGAGCTATACATACATCAGGTAGTAATCTAAGTGTTTATGATATTGCTGCTAACGGGCTAGATGCTTTAGCATTAGCTCCGCCTCCTATTCTAACGGGCGGAACTCCTCAAGGTTTTGTGCAGTTATATGCGCCTTTATATAGATCTAGTACTATTTCAGCTACAAGAAGTACAGCTATATTTGGAGAAGTTTATTATCAAGCTTCAGAACAAACTAGTTATACATTAGGTTTAAGACATACTCAGGATTATAAAGAGCAGTATGGCCGTTCTCCTTTCTTAAGTGTTGTTGGATTTGGTGGCATTGGTACTGGCTTTACAGCATTACCTGGTTCGGAAATACCTGCATTTGGTGCTTCTTGGTACGGCTCTGGAGCTGAAGGAGATCCTGAAGTTACTTTTGAAAATACTACAGGTAGATTTGTAGTTGATCATCAGCTTGATGACAATACTATGGTTTATGCAAGTATCGCTCAAGGCTTTAAAGGTGGTGGTTTTAATGGTGCTTTAGACCCAGCGTTATATCCTGATACTGCTCAAGTTTTTCCATCTACCGATCTATTAGCTTTTGAAGTTGGTATTAAAAAAGAAATTCCTGCCAAAGGAATGAGATTAAATGCTTCTGCTTATATGTACGATGCATCTGATTACCAAGTTACCAAAATAAAAAATAAAACAAGAGTTAATGAAGGTATTGATGTAATTATGAGTGGAGTAGAAGCTGAATTCTTATGGATTCCTCTTATGGCTCCTGAATGGAAAATTAATGCAAACATAAGTTATGAAACATCAGAAATTGCTGATGGAACTATGCTTTTAAATCCTGTAAATGCTGATCTTTGTCTAACATCTGGTTGTGGAGACTGGCATATGATGAAGGGCGCAGCTGATGCTGAAGTCTTTGTTGTAAGAAAAGATGTTGCAACTGCAATTTGGCAAACATGGTTAGCTGGTGGATGGGCACCTTTTGGTCTTCAGAATGGAATTCTAATTCCTGCTGAGTTCCATGGTGATAGACAATCTGGAGTTCCTACTCCAGTAAGTTTCCTTCAAACAGGAGTAGCAGCAGGTCATTTACCATCACTTGCTGTAAGACAGTATTATGAAATTATGGCTAGTATCGTCTGTGCCTCATTAGGTTGCAGCGCATCTGATGTTGTTATGGATGGAAGATTATCTGATATTAGCGGCAACTCTCTTACACATCCAGAATTAATGGCTAATATTGGAGTGCAATATACTTTAAGTACATCTCGATATAATGTTGATTTTAGGTTAGATGCATATCATCAAGGTGAAAGATCTACATCATTATTTAATCTTGCATGGGACAAAGTTGATCCATGGACTGAACTTAATGCTTTAATAGCTATAACTCCAAATGATGAGGATGCTAACTGGCGTATAAATATTTATGGTCAGAATATTACTGATGAAATTAATGTTATGAATGTTGGTGATGCTACTGCACCACTTGGTATGGCTAAGTCTATTTGGGCAAGACCTCAAGCCACTTATGGCATAAGTCTTTCTTATGACTTTTAATATTAAGTAAATATTTAAAAAGCCTCGCACTTGCGGGGCTTTTTTTTAGGGTAGAATTAAAAAATGAAATTATCTATAGGTATTCTATTAGCAGCATTTTCTATATGGTCAGGCTCTGCAGTAGCATCAATCTTAATTGGAATTATTTATTCTTTAACACTAGGCCTTTCAGAAGATTTTATTACTAAGTCAATAGGACCAAGATTTTTACAAATAGGTATAGTTATTTTAGGGTTATCAATATCTTTAACTAAAGCTTTTTCATTAAGTGGTACTTACCTGCCTTATATTTCCTTATTAGCTTTAACTACTTTTTTTCTAGGAATTTATATTGGTAAACTTATAGGCCTTGATAAAAAATTGACCTTACTTATTGCCTCAGGAGCTGCTATTTGCGGAGGAACTGCAATGGTAGCAATTGCCCCAATTATAAAAGCCAGACCTAAAGATTTATTAACAGCTATTACAATAATATTTTTACTAAACGCCCTAGCAATCATTATTTTTCCTTTTATAGGAACCTATTTAGGAATGTCTCAGGATCAGTTTGGCGCATGGACAGCTATGTCCATTCATGACACCAGCTCTGTAATAGGAGCTGCCATAGTCTATGGTGAAGAGGCAGTTGAAACTGCAGCTACTTTAAAACTAGGAAGAACGTTATGGCTTATTCCGCTTATTTTATTTTTATCTTATAAATACCAAGATCAATCATCAACCAAGTTTCAACTTCCTTTTTTTGTTCTATTTTTTATTCTAGCAATTGCAATTGGTTCATTTATTGAACTTAACTCTGAAACTTTGAGTTTTATAAAACTCATTAGCCAATCTTTCTTATTGCTTGGTTTATTTTGTATAGGCTCACAAATTGATAAAAAGGTTCTCAGTAACATTTCAATAAAACCGCTTCAATTAGCATTAATTTTGTGGGTTATTGTCATCCCATCATCATATTTGCTGATACAGGCTATTATTTAATTATCTAAAACAGATTTAATAATATTTTCAGTAACAGTATCTACATCAAGGGTTCCATCTATTGTTATATGGCACCATTTTTTATATAAGACCGACCTTTGATTAAAAACATCCTCTGGTGACTTTCCATTGGGTTCTGCAAAACCTCTATTTGAGTAATCGCCAACTCTTTGCATGACTGAACTTATAGGTATATCTAGATAAATAACCATAGAATGATTATTTAAATAAGTCATAGCTTTATCGCTATAAACCGCACTACCTCCAGTTGCTAAAATTGTATTATTAAGAGAACAGCTCAAGATAACTTCTTCTTCTTTTAATCGAAGTTCTGCGTGTCCCTCAGAATCTAAGATATCTTGGATAGATTGATTATTTATTTTTTCTATTAAATGATCGCTGTCAATAAATTCAAGGCTTAGCTGGGCAGCAAGTAATTTAGCTATGGTTGTTTTACCTGCTCCAGGCATACCTATTAGTGAGATATTTATTTTCTTTTTATCCAAAACTATGCCTCCCAGGATCTAGATATATCTAAACCCTCATTTAGCTCTCCTAGTTCTTTATATGCACTAAAAAAGTCTTCAGCATTTATTGCTCCGCCTTCAGGAGCAAAGACCCCAGATTTATAAATTTTTCCTTGAAGAAAAAGTTTTAATCCTAGTGCTAAAGGATGGCCTGTTGCTTCTCCCATGCTAGTTTCTTTTGCTAAGTCATTTTTACCAAAAGTTACTCCAACTGAAGCAATGTTCCCATTTTTCATTCCATAAGCAAGACCATAAATCGCTGGCAAGCCTGTTCTCTCATCTCTAAAACTAGGTCTACTTGATTTAGTTTCTAACCAATGAAAAAAATTTGCAGCTTTATCATGTGAAATAATATTTTTTTCTGTAAGCCATAAAAAAAATTTTATAATGTAAATATCTAAAGCTTTACTTCCATGAGCAACATTCATTGCGTTTTTTATTTCTGGAAAATGATGAGGAAATGATATTGCCTCTGGATGACCAAAAATATTTGCTGGATAAATACCTTTACCTGGGTATTTAATTTTAAGCTTCTTAAGCGATTGAACCATACTAAGCTGCCCATCCTCAAAAATTTTTACCGCACCAGTCATTTGTTGAATGCCATGTAACATCGCAGCATTAGTACCTATTTGAGATGATTCTTCTGCAGGATTTACGCTACTTAAATCCCATCCCGTTATAACAGTATCTACTGAATCTAATTCCTCCATAGCAACTAAACCCATCAAATTAGTAATTCCAGGACTTGCACCTAAGCCAATAATTGCAGTAATTTCTGCATCTTTTGCTTGTGAATCAAGTTGAAGCATTTCTTCGGTTGGTTCCCAGTCATCACATATGTCTAGGTAATGGCAATTATTTTCAATAGCAGCTTTTAAAATAGGTACTCCAAACATAAAAAATGGACCTGTAGTGTTAAGAACCACATCATGCTCTTTAAGTACCTCTGCCAATTTTTTATTATCTGTTACATCAAGACCAATTCCTTGAACCTTTGCATCAAAAGAGTTTGCAAATTCTTCTGCAGCATCTTTATTTAGATCTGCAACTGTAATAGCTTCTAATTCTTTAAAATCAATAATAGCTTTAGTAGCAAATCTTCCCATACCGCCGCTACCACCTAAACATAAAACTTTCATATATTGTCTCCAATCTATTTACCTAACCATTAGATAATATACCGACAAAGATGTAAAATTTTGCACGTGACTATAATTTTAGGCTATATCTATTTCTCTCTAGCTATTCTGCAACTCCTCCTCTTAACTTTTAATTACAGTTTTTCAAATTGGATTGCGTTACCTAAGAATAAAAATACATATCTTCAATCTGAGCTTTTCTTCGTTTTTATTAATGGTTTTGTATTATTAAATAGCTCGCCACTTAATTGGATTATAGGAATTGTAATGCTGGGCCATGCATATGGAGCCTACACTTTATTATTTAATCCAAAAGAGTTTTACTCTTCGCTTGAAGAAATTAAAGCTATGACATCACAAGATAACATTCTTGATCTTATATCAATACCAACCTTAGCTATAATTGGGTTTATTGTTATTTACTCATCTTCTCTTACTGGAGGAATATAGACTTAATGAGTTCATTTAATATTTTTTCAATAACCTGGATTGCCATCGCTGTAGTTATATTCTTTTCTCTTTTTTATGTAGTAGCTCCATATGGCAGACATCTTAAAGAAGGCTGGGGACCCAATGTATCAGCAAGATTTGGGTGGGTCTTTATGGAATCACCATGTGTAGTTTTAATGCTTATATTGGCTGCAGGCACCTGGGAATCATTAAATCTAGTTCAAGGTATCTTTTTAGCTCTTTGGCTCACTCATTACGTGCATAGAACCTTTATTTGGCCTTATAGAGTAAATATGTCAGGTAAAGAGATGCCTCTCACCATTGCTTTATCAGCTTTCTTTTTTAATATTATTAATGTTTCAATTCAAGGTTATTGGATTTTTTACTTTGCTAGCTATTCTTTGGATTGGTTAAGTTCCCCAGCATTTATTATTGGAATATGTATTTTTATTTCTGGGCTTTATATAAATATACGCTCAGATTATATTTTGATTAATCTAAGAAAAGAAAAAGGCCCTGGTTACCATATTGCAAATAGCTTTTTATTTAAACGACTTTCATCGCCTAATTATTTTGGTGAGTTATTAGAGTGGATGGGTTGGGCCATTCTTACCTTCAGCCTATCAGGATTTATATTTTTCTTATGGACTTTTGCCAACCTGTTTCCAAGGGCTATTGCTAATCACAAATGGTATAAAAAAGAGTTTAAAGAGTATCCTGAATCCAGAAAGGCAATCTTGCCTTGGATCATTTAAAGCCAGCTAAAAGTAAGTAACAAAAAACCCTAAGATTAGATTCTTTTCTTTTTTGCTTTTCTTACTTTTCTATATAGATTCTGTTTCTGTTCTGAAACAATTTTTTTAATTGATCTTCGCTTTTTGCTAGCTTGTTCTGAGTTTGCTAAACGTTCTGCTTTATTAATTAATAACTCCCTAAGCATTAATAATTAATGCCTACCTAAATATAATAGCAAAAAATTCAATAAAGGTTCTACAATGGAATCAATATATGATTGAAGTTCCAGTATCCACTCCACAAAAAGCAATTATCGTGCAAATGGAAGTCACTTCTTTACAGAAGGATCAGTCAGCCATTAATGCATTCGCCGAATTCAAAGACTTATCGAGATCCTCCGGTGTTGAGATATTAGATGAAATCTCAGGAAAGCAAGATGCGCCATTAGCTAGTCATTTCTTAAAAAAAGGCAAAATAGAAGAAATTAAAAGATCTGTTGAGGAAACTTGCGCCGAAATAGTAATTTTTAACCATACACTTTCTCCTTCACAAGAAAGAAATCTTGAGAATGCATTTAATGTCAGAGTAGTTGATAGGACTGGACTTATTTTAGATATTTTTGCATCAAGAGCATCAACTCATATAGGTAAACTACAAGTTGAATTAGCTCAGCTAACTCATCTATCAACTAGATTGATTAGGGCTTGGACTCATTTAGAAAGACAAAAGGGCGGCATTGGACTTCGCGGGCCAGGAGAAACTCAGCTAGAAACTGATAAAAGATTAATAAATAATAGAATCAAAACTATTAAAGCTAGATTAGATAAAAGTCATAAACAAAAGAAGATTAATCAGTACTCAAGAATGAAGAGTCGCAATAAGCTGGTTGCTTTGGTTGGCTACACCAATGCAGGTAAAACAACATTATTTAACAGACTTACAGATAATGAGCAATATGCTGCAGATAAGCTATTTGCAACACTGGATTCTGTAACAAGAAAAAATATTGATCCAGAGCTCAGCTCTATATTATTTTCAGATACAGTAGGATTCATTTCAGATCTTCCAACCCAACTTATTGAGTCTTTTAAAGGAACCTTAGACGAGCTTAA
>CESU01003179.1_pt1 | contig 14183 bp, 10 predicted proteins | sample 531141 | NCBI WGS metagenome assembly CESU01 (sample SAMEA2621401, study PRJEB7988) | marine metagenome | isolation source: saline water (ENVO:00002010), including
TCTCGGACCACAGCCCTTTAGTATTAGCGTTGTAAATTCATTCGGGGGTAGTTGCAGTGGCCGCCAATAACTGAGGAAGCAAACAATGCTTTCGCCAAGCATTTAAGGCTATTGTGCGGACTTTGCTGCCGTCCAGGCTTGGGCCTTTAGTGTTCGGGGCGTGGATTCATCTGGGGTGGGTTTTCGTTGGTAACGTTATCTCTATTCATGCACCAATTTCAAGCTAGACGTGCGGCTGCTATTGCCGAGTTACGTCAATGACGGCGGCTGGTTGCATCAATTGATATTTCAAAAGATCAATAACAACATTCTTTAAATCGGGCTGGCGTATAATTTGTTTTGGGAACATGTTTTTAACTTACGGGTGTTACTACAAGCCAAGTAGTCTTTCCCCACAAAAATTATGGATCCACCCCAATGGTTAATTCTATCTCATAGGTGGTGGTGGCGGGTATTAATAAATAACTAATATATCAACTAATTGAAGTTAAACGATATTAAGTAGAAAAATCTTAATACTATACTTATAAGGTGTAAACTAGACTTCGTACCCTCTGACTTGTGTATCAAAAACTGCAATCGTCGAAACATGGAGTTAAGCTGATTTAGCCGAAAAACAATAGCTACGTTTTCATACTTCTGTGCGCGTATCAAGAGAAAGGCTCTCGAATGGGTTGGTTTGTAACTTTAGTTTTGTTAGTTATTGCAGCTGTACTTATAGTGCTGTTTTTGAGCCGGTATTATCGCAAAGCAACGAGGGAAATTAGTGTCGTCCGGACTGGCCAGGGTGGGCAAAAAATCATATTGGATGGCGGCTGTATAGCGCTGCCTTTTTTGCATAAAGTTGCCGAAGTAAATATGCGAACTTCCAAGCTCAATATTGAGCGAACCGGTCCTAAGTCTATCATCACCAAAGATCGTCTCCGCGTAGATGTAGCGGCTGAATTTTATGTTCGTGTGCAGGCGAGTGTAGAGGGAGTAGCAACTGCTGCTCAAGCGCTTGCTGGCAAGTCCTTTCGTGCCGCAGATCTAGAAGAGATTCTTGAAGGCAAACTGGTGGATGCGATGCTGTCTGTTGCTGCGCGTTATACCATGGATGATCTCCAAGATAACCGTGCGGCTTATGCTAATGAAGTAAGCAAAATTCTGGACGGCAATCTAGCACAAAATGGTCTAATGTTAGAGTCTATATCTCTGACGAGAATCGACCAAACACCGTTTCACGCCTTAGACGAAAATAACGCATTCAACGCCTTAGGCATGCGTCGTTTAGCTGAGATTATAGCGGTCAACAAAAAGGAGCGCGCTGTTATTGAGGCGGATGCTGATGTTTCCGTTCGTCAAAGCCAGTTGGATGCCACCAAGCGCAAGCTGACGATCACCCGCGAGGAAGAAGAAGCGATGATTGTCCAACAGCAAGAAATTGAGATAGCGCGCTCACGATCCGCTGCGGAAACGGCAGAAGAACAAGCCCTTTCGGAAAAGCGGCGTGAGGAGGCGCGAATTGACCGGGAACGAGAAGTCCGGCGGTCAGAAATCGCGCGCGATACGGAGATACGGCGTCAAACTCTTGATTCTGAACTGAATTCAGCACTCAAAAAGTCTGAAAACTTGGTGGAAATGGCTAAAAAGCGTGGCGAAGAAGCTGTAGCAGAAGCCGCGGCGATCACGGCTAAGGGTGGAGAGGCTGAAGCTGAAGAGCACGTAAAAACTATTCGTCAAACATCCGCAGCTGAGCGCGATAAGGCTCTGGCTTTGATTCGAGCTGCTGAGCAAGTCGAAGTAGATAATACCCGCGTGAAATCTGAAGCCTACACTATTACATCCATGGCGGTCGCTCATGCTAAAGCTACGCATGACCGTGCTGAAGCAGACCGTGATCGAATGCTTGCGGAGGCAACGGGTAGCGCTGCTATAATTTCAGCTCAAAACACCCATAGCCCAGAAGTAATAGCCATGAAGCTGGAGGAAGCGCGTCTACGAACTTTGCCTCAAGTGGTTGAGCGCATGATGAAACCGGCTGAAAAGATTGAAAGTATCCGTATTAACCAGATGACGGGCTTTGGCGGCGCAAACGGTGCCACAGCAGAGGGTGGCGATAAATCAACTGTCAATCAAGTTGTGGATTCCGTACTGAGCATGGCGCTACAACTGCCTGCCGTTCAAAAACTTGGCGAAGAGGTTGGTATGAACATCGGCGACGGTGTCCGTGGCATTTCAAATTCTCTGAACAGAAAATCAACCGGGAATATACCGGCCGCATCGTCTGATAGTACATCATCGGACAAAAAGGACTGACGCCCAGAAGCGTTTGTCCATCATTCTAAGGAGATATAAAATGACACTTTCTCGCAGACATTTTGTTATGGGCTCGACCGCATTGGCCCTCGCAGCACCGGCAAGCATCGGACGGGCCGCATCAGACAACCTCAAATTTGCGTCCATACTGGACCTCTCGGGCGGCCTTGATATCTACGGCGCGGCAATGGCCGTAACCACTAAATTGGCAATCGAAGATATCAACGCGGCTGGGGGCCTTTTGGGTCGTGAAGTTGATTTGAAGATGTATGACGCGCAGTCCACCATCCAGTTTTATACGCAATATGCAACACAGGCTGCTGCCGGTGACAAGGCTGATACGGTTCACGGGGGCATCACATCCGCCTCCCGTGAAGCAATCCGTCCCACGCTTGCGCGCTTTAAGACGCTCTATTTTTACAACACCCAGTACGAGGGCGGCGTTTGCGATTATAACAATTTTTGTACTGGCTCCACGCCTGCGCAGACGGTAGCAAAAATTGTGCCGTATGCCATGAAAAAATGGGGCAAGAAGGTTTATATAGTTGCGGCTGATTATAACTACGGTCAGATTACCGCGCAGTGGATGCAAAAGTTTGTCGACGAAAACGGCGGAGAGACCTTGGATGTCGAATTTTTTCCGCTAGATGTGACCAACTTCGGCCCCACCATCAACAAAATCCAAACTGCAAAGCCTGACTTGGTGATCTCGGCGCTGGTCGGTGGTGCACACGTGTCTTTCTACCGCCAATACGCAGCGGCGGGCATGATGAAAGAGATCCCTATTGCTTCTACCACTTTTGGCGTGGGTAATGAGCAAACTCTGATATCTGCGGAAGAGGGCAACGGTATGCTCGCCTCTTACGGTTACTTTGAAGGCATCGATAACCCACAAAACAAAGAGTTTCTTGCACGGCTTGAAGCTAAGTTGGGTGCGGATCGCCCTGTAATGAACGAACTGGCAATCCGGTCCTATGAGGGTGCGATGCTGTGGGCAGAGGCGGTGAAAGCTGCAGGAACTGCTGACCGTGAACCTGTAATTGAGGCGCTGCGTTCTGGTATGAAATATGACGGACCGTCGGGTACAGTAAACATTGATGCTCAAACCAATCATTGTTCAATGAATGTGTATATTGGGGAATTGATGGACCAAACATGGAGCATCAAGGAATCCTTCGTCAATCAACCGCCTGCCGATACCCAGATGGTATGTGATTTAAATGAGAATCCTAACCAATCGACTTTCTTGTTTGAAAACGGTCTGGCCGCAGCTGGTATCAAATAAAAACCTTGGCCCGGTTCGCACCGGGCCATATTTGCCCACTTATTAACTTCCACAGGGGATTGCCTTGGATCTGGTAGCAGCTATTATTTTTCAACTAGTTTATGGTATCGCAAATCTAGCGCTTATTAGTCTTGGGCTTGCTATAATATTTGGCATGATGCGAGTTATCAATCTCGCCCACGGTGAGTTTCTGATGTTGGGTGGCTACACTGTAGTAGTTGCCACCAACGCGGGCGTTAATATTTGGATCGCGATGCTGATCTTAGCTCCACTAGTTGTAGGTATCATTGGTGTCATTGTAGAGCGACTGCTGATCCGTTGGCTTTATGGCCGGATGGTAGACACTCTGTTAGCAACGTGGGGTCTTTCGCTTTTACTGATCGGTCTGGTGACGTCGATCTTCGGGGCGTCAACTGCCACAACCATCTCTCCACCGCTCGGTATCATACGGATAGGAGATTATTCAGCCTCCGGGTATGAACTGTTCCTGATTGTTGTGACGGCTATTCTTTTTGTTGCGTTATTTGCAACACTGAAACTAACTCGGCTAGGCCTGGTTGCACGTGGTACTATGCAAAATCCTGAAATGTCCTCAGCACTCGGTGTGTCTACGACACGCACCTACATGATTACTTTTGGGCTCGGTGCTGGCGTCACTGGATTAGCTGGCGGATTACTTGCACCTGTCACAGGGGTTTTGCCTTCCATTGGAGCGACCTACATCGCGAAGGCCTTTATCACAGTTATATCTGGTGGTTCTGCCATTCTCGCGGGCACAGCCAGCGGATCGGTCCTTCTAGGTGGCATCAACGGCATTTTTGCGTTTATCACTGGCCCCACAATTGGTGAGGTGGCCCTGTTGGTGACGGCCATAGTTCTACTTAGACTAATGCCGCGCGGGATAACGGGGCGGTTTTTCCGAAAATACTTATGAACGATGGTAATCCTCTAAACTCGATGCGGCCCGTGATCATCTTCGCATTGATCGGCGTCATTTTTATGTTTACGGGTCCTTACGTGCTGCAACTTTTCACGATTATCAACTTAACGACAGCCATCGCGCTGGCAGTTTTGGCCCTCAGTCTTGCATTAGTATGGGGCTTTGGGGGTATCTTGTGTTTTGGGCAGGTCGCATTTTTTGGCCTAGGGGCTTACGCATACACTATTGGGGCGATCAACTTCGGGGGTTCCACTTGGGCGATCCTTGTGTCGATCATGGTCTCTTGTGCCTTTGCAGCACTGCTGGGCTATTTCATTTTCTTTGGGCGTGTGTCTGATGTCTACCTGGGCGTGATTACGCTGACAGTTACATTGATATTTTTCTCTCTTATTCGGCGCACCTCTGGACCAGAGTATAAGATAGGTAATGCCCAAATTGGCGGTTTCAACGGAGTTACATCGCCGCCTTTGAACCTTCCGTGGGATCCGTCGGCGTTTCTTTATCCTGAGCAAGTTTTTTATGTAGCCATGGCAGCGCTAATCATTTGTTATTTATTCTGTGGCTGGCTGGTCACCACTCACTTTGGACGGGTTTGTGTAGGCATTCGCGAGAATGAACTGCGGGCTGAATTACTTGGATATGACTCGCGCCTTTACAAGCTTGGTATTTTTACGATTTCCGCAGGAATTGCAGCAGTTGGCGGGGTCCTATTTTGCAATGGGGTAGGCCGGATTACGCCAGACGTGTTTAATCTCTATAATGCTGCCCTGACCATCATCTGGGTCATAGTTGGCGGGCGCGGCACGTTGATAGGGCCCATAGCGGCAACCTTTGGGTTGTTCTATCTGACGTCTGCTTTGGGTGGGCAGTCGTTTCTGAATAATAACCTTGTACTGGGTGCTATCCTAATTTTCTTTGTTCTACTGGTTCCAAAAGGCGTTGCACCTACGATCGTTGGCTGGGTTGCAAGCCGCCGAAAACCCAGACGTCCAACCCGCGTTCGCCGCCGTACCAGTCTTCGAGATGAGGCAAATAAATTATGAATTCTGGTCGCAATAGACGCGAAGTTATCGTTGAGACGCGCAATCTGTCGATGCATTTTGGAGGTGTGCGGGCTGTCGAGCAGGTGGATTTCATGCTGTTCGATAAAGAACTACGTTGTTTGATTGGTCCCAATGGTGCGGGAAAATCGACCTTTTTTAAATGTCTAACTGGTCAGCTTAATCCAACTTCTGGAGAAGTGATCATTAGAGATCAGGAGACCACTGGCGCAGAACCGCATGAGGTTGCGAGCCTCGGTGTTGGTATCAAAACTCAGGTACCAAATGTATTTGATGGGCTATCTGTGGATGAAAACATTTGGCTATCTGCACGGCGCTGGCACAAGAGCAAGCGCGCTCGCACCATCACTTCTGAGACGGTAGAGCGTTTAAAATTGGGCGATATTCGGCGCGAAATGGTAGGTCGCCTAGCCCATGGACAACGCCAATGGGTGGAGCTGGGAATGGTCGTTGCCGCCGAACCTTGGCTGGTACTGTTGGACGAGCCTGCCGCAGGGATGACTCACGAGGAAACCGCCCGAACGGCTGAGTTGATTAAAGAGATCAATACCCAAGCTGCCTTAATTGTAGTGGAGCATGATATGCAGTTCATCCGGATGATCTCGCAACAGGTTACTGTATTTCACGAAGGACAGATTTTGATGGAAGACACGATGGAGGCTATCTCAAAAAACAAACGGGCACGGGAAGTTTATTTGGGAAATCGGGCATGAGTGCGCTTTTGAAAGTTCAGGGTTTGTCTGCAAGCTATGGTAGGGTCCCGGTTTTGCACGGGATCAACCTTGATGTGAACGAGGGGGAAATTTTAGGAGTGCTTGGCCATAACGGCATGGGCAAGACTACGTTATTAAAGGCCTTAATGGGCATCATTCCCACAACCTCTGGCCAGATAACTTTTGACGGCGAGGACCTTACCCGTTTGAATTCGTCCAGGCGTGGGCGTCTGGGGATCGGTTATGTTCCACAGGGGCGTGGTATTTTTCCGACCCTAAGCGTTAGGGATAATCTGCGCATGGGTGTTGCCGCCCATGACATGGATGAGACGGACGGGATTGAGCGTGTTCTTGCCAATTTTCCGCGCCTTGAACGCCTGCTAGACCGGGATGGAGGTGCGCTGTCGGGTGGTGAGCAGCAGCTATTGGCCTTAGCACGTTGCCTGATTTCCGAGCCTGACCTAATATTGTTGGACGAGCCTACAGAGGGCATTCAACCCTCTATAATAGATGAAATTATTGATCTTCTTCAGTCCCTTAACAAAAATACTGGTATTTCCATCGTGTTGGTTGAGCAAAGTCTCGATTTTATCACCGCTTTGTCTGATCGGGTTCTTCTGATTCAAAAAGGCTCTATCACTGGTGAAATTTCGGGATCAGAGGCTTCTAATCCCGCACTTATCGAAGAATTCACCGGTTTTGGATCTTCGAGTGGGGCGGCAAAGCCTGCATCAATCCATGCGACAGTTGCTGCATCTGCTAAAGGTGTAACCGCTAACAGCAATATCACCGTATCTGCCCCTCATAGCGCCTCAAAAAAAATATTTGCGCAGCACCAATCTAGTGCGACCCCTCTCATAGAAAGGATGTCCTATATGACTGTCCAACGCCCCACCCTTAGTCAGATGCAAGACGTGGTTACAGAATTAGGTATGAGCATGTCAGACGCGCGTATCATCGAGTTCATGGAAGTTATGCAAGGCACGCTTGATGCATATGACGTGGTTGACAGTTTGCCAGATTATCTTCCGCCTGTGCTCTATCCGCGCACATCTGGGTATCGTCCGACCTCCGAAGAAAATCCGATGAACGCTTGGTATGTTAAGACAGAAATTAAGGGTGCACCCCGCGGCCCGTTGCTAGGTCGCAGTGTTGCGTTGAAGGACAACGTATGTTTGGCTGGTGTTCCAATGATGAACGGCGCAGCAACTCTCAAGGGGTATACGCCCGATCTGGATGCTACCGTTGTAACGCGTCTGTTGGATGCAGGCGCCATAATAGCGGGAAAGGCACATTGCGAATACTTCTGTCTTTCTGGCGGGTCGCACACCAATGCCACAGGGCCAGTACATAACCCCCATAAGCATGGGTACTCCGCAGGTGGTTCTTCGTCAGGTTCGGGCGCGCTGGTAGGATCAGGCCAGATTGATATGGCGATTGGTGGGGATCAGGGTGGATCGATCCGTATGCCAGCATCTTTCTGCGGTTGCTATGGCATGAAGCCAACGCACGGGTTAGTCCCGTATACCGGCATTATGCCGATTGAAAATACCATTGACCACACGGGACCGATGACCCAGAATGTGATGGACAACGCGCTGATGCTGGAAGTGATTGCAGGAGCAGATGGCCTGGATCCGCGGCAGTATGATGTCAAGACGGACCGTTATACCGCTGCTGTTGGTCGGGGTGTATCTGGCCTGCGCATAGGTGTTATCAAAGAAGGTTACGAACAGCCCGGTGCCGAAAATGACGTTAACGAAAAGGTGCGCGCGGCTGCTGAAATACTGCGCGGCTTGGGTGCCACGGTGGATGAAATTTCTGTGCCTTGGCACAATCTAGGAACTGCCATTTGGACACCCATTGCGCTGGAAGGTCTGACCCAGCAGATGATGCTGGGTAACGGTATGGGGACCGGCTGGGAGGGGCTTTATACAACGTCTCTACTGGAATATCATTCCAACTGGCGTACTCGGGCGGATGAGCTGAGCGATACGCTTAAGATCTCCATGTTGATTGGCCAATACCATCTTAAACATACGCGAGGGCGATATTATGCAAAAGCGCAGAACTTGTCGCGGCAGTTGCGCGAAGAATTTAACAAAGTTTTTGCCTCCTACGACCTTTTGCTGACGCCCACTACTGCGATGAAAGCTCCGCCCATTCCACCTGCGGATGCCTCGCTTGAGCTATGGTGCCAGCGCGGTTTTGAAATGATCACCAATACGGCCCCCTTCGACGTCACGGGTCATCCTGCGATGTCAGTGCCGTGTGGCATGTCAGACGGATTGCCTGTCGGCCTTCAGATCATTGGGCGGCGCTATGACGAAAGCACTATTTACCGTGCCGCCGCTGCCTTCGAGCAAGCGGGCGACTGGCGAGAGATGTAAACCTGGAGGCTCAAAATGACACTTCCGATTAACGGCCTGAGCCATGTCAGGGGTAGCACGGCGCGTCCGTTGATCAACGCTACGATCCCTAGCTTTATGGCAGAGGTGCGAAAGCGTCATGGGGGTCGCACAGCGGCAGTTTTTTGCCAAACATCAGACTGCTGGACTTATCATGATCTGATGAGGCGGGTGGACAGGTTAGCCTCTGGGCTGTTGTCGATAGGTGTTTATAAAGGGGATCGCGTTGGAATCTGGTCGCCAAACCGACCCGAATGGGTGTTGGTGCAATTTGCTACGGCACGGATAGGCGCTATCTTGGTTAATATCAATCCTTCCTATCAAACAAGTGAGCTGGAATATGCATTAAGCCATGCGGGCGTCAGTACACTGATAACTGCCCCGCACTTTCGAGACTCTGATTATTTGGCAAAGCTGCTTGCACTTGCGCCAGAATTGGCCACCGCGCGTCCCGGCGAACTACGTGCCAAAAAAATCCCTAAACTCAAGCGAGTTATCCAACTGGGTCCTGATCCGGCACATGGTACAATGTCTTTTGATGAAGTGATGGACCGCGGTGGCGTCGCGCCAAAATCTAGGTTGGACGGAATCTCGGCATCACTTAGCCCAGATGATGCTATCAACATTCAGTTCACTTCTGGCACAACAGGCCGCCCAAAAGGTGCGACGCTTAGCCATCGAAGTATCATCAATAATGGCATTTCCACTGCGCGTGCTATGCATCTGACACCAGAGGATGTTTTGTGTATCCCTGTGCCGTTATATCACTGCTTTGGTATGGTGTTAGGCAACCTGGCGGCAATTTCTTATGGGGCCAAGATGGTTTTTCCCAGCGAAGGCTTTGATCCGTTAGCAACATTAGAGGCGGTTCAGACCGAGCGGTGCACCGCCCTGCACGGCGTCCCAACAATGTTCTCCGCCATGCTGGATCATCCGGAGTTTTATCGTTTTGATTTACGCACTCTGCGCACGGGAATAATGGCAGGCTCACTATGTCCAAAGCCATTGATGGCCCGTGTGATTCAAGACATGCATTGCTGCGATATAACTATCGCCTACGGTATGACTGAGACAAGCCCGGTTTCCTTTCAATCTGACCGGGGTGATACGCCAGCTCGGCGTTCCAGTACTGTGGGGCGTATCCAACCGCATGTGGAATGTCGTGTTGTCGACAAAGAAGGTAAAACACTGCCTATTGGGCAAAAGGGCCAGCTATTGACCCGTGGCTATCTAGTTATGAAGGGGTATTGGAACGATCCCGAGTTTACATCCAAGGCCATCCATGACGGCTGGATGCAAACTGGTGATCTAGCGACGATTGACGCTGAAGGATATTGTAAGATTACTGGGCGGGAAGGTGATATGCTGATCCGAGGTGGTGAAAACGTCTATCCGGTTGAGGTTGAGAATTTATTAATTACCCATCCTGACATCACAGCGGTCCAGGTATTTGGTCTTCCAGACGCGCGGTTGGGCGAGGAGGTCGGTGCTTGGATTATTCTACGCCCTGGCGCATCTATGACGGTGGATGCGCTTCGGGATTGGTGCAAAAAAAAGATCTCTCCTTTCAAGGTGCCCCGCCACATCCGTTTCGCTGATGACATGCCGTTGACGGCCACTGGCAAACCGCAGAAATTTAAAATGCGGGATAAAATGTCCAAAAATTTAGAAATTACACGTTCTTCCTGATATTATAAAGGAAATTTAGATGCATGCCCTGACTGCCATTATACGCGCTCAAAAAGGGTCTGAGGCCCTCGTATATGCTGAGTTGCTGAAGGTAGGTGCATATGCGAGGGAACATGAGCCAGATACAATTGGGTTCTTCGTGGCGCAAGACCTCGAAGACCCTTGCGTCTTTACCACCTATGAACGGTTTATCGACAAAACCGCGATGAAGAGTCACAATAACGGTGCCGGGTCACAAGGTTTTTTTGCTGTCACAAATGATTTTTTGGATGGAGAAGTAATTGTTGTGATAGCCAAAGAGGTCTGGTTCTAAGGCTACAATTGCACACCTTTGGTTAATGCTCCATCGATCACCAGATTGGTACCCGTGGTAAAGCTAGACGCAGGACTGGACAAGAAAACCACGCCGCGCGCGATTTCTTCTGGTTTTGCCATGCGATCCATCGGGATCATACCCAATGCGTCGGCAAATAATGCTTTGTTATTCTGTTCAATATTTTCCCATATGCCACCTTCAAAGTAGGTATTGCCTGGCGATACTGTATTCGCGCGGATACCTTTGGGCGCAAGCTTAATAGCCTGTCCTTGGGCGTAATGGACCAATGCTGCCTTGAATGCACCGTAAGCCGGCCCAGTAAAATCTATCTCACGTCCCGATACTGAAGAAATTAATGTGATTGAAGCTACCTTCGATTTTTCTAGAAACGGCATAGCCGCATTTACAAACCGTACCGAATGCATAATGTCTACTCCGAACCCGGCCTCCCAGGCTGCCTCATCATCCCCGACAGCAAGGGCCGAAACATTAGCGACAATGATGTCGATTCCTCCCAATGCCGCGGCGGAATCTCTGACCCATGATGAAAGCGCATGTTTGTCCGCAACATCAACGCCGCGTCCGATGGCTTTCACGCCATAGGCCTGCAAGGCATCTATTGTGTGTGTCACACCACTGCTGTCCCGTGCGCAAATTGCGATGTTTGCGCCTTCTGCTGCAAAAATCTCAGCACAACTTTGGCCAATTCCTTTGGTGGCCCCTGTGATTAGTACATTTAGCCCGTTTAGTCCCAAATCCATTATGATACCCCTTACTGTTCAATGTATTTTTTAAGAATAGATGCGCCTAAAGTGTATTTAGGATCTACCATATTCCCGACCCGCATTCGTCCTGCTTGTGTGGCAAGGAGGTAGGCCTCTGATTCTTCAAAATGGTAATCATCCACCAACCATCGGATTAGATCACGGTAGGCCATACGCGCGGCATCCTCCATTGGGCGGGCACTGCCAAGGGACATGATGAAATCATTAGTTTCGATCCGCACACCGGGGATGCACCAACTTTTGATCAGATCTATCTGTACGGTAACTGTTGCGGGCATTTCAACTGCCACTCCGCAAAGCTCACCGTCACCTTGGCGGCCATGACAGTCGCCAATAAAAAAATGCGCATCCTTGCGCTGAACCGGGAAGTATATGATGGCACCAGGTGCCACATCTGGGCAATCCATGTTGCCGCCCCAGTAATCTGGTTGCAGCGAACTGATCGCTTCAAGCTCGGGACTGACACCCATCGTGCCTACAAAGGGTTCATAGGGCAGCGTCACTCGGTCAGAGAATTTAACGCCACCTTCGGGTGTGACTTCCATCTTTTTAACCCGCTCAGGGATTGGTTTATTTAACATCAAATTACCGTCCGCCACTAGCGCACCAAAGCTAGGTATCAATGCGGTTGTCCCCGCTGGTTGAGGACCCCGTGGTAATAGTGAATGAATGTATACGGCCAGCACATCGCCTTTCTCGGCGCCTTCAACTGCTATTGGACCATTCTGAGGGTTCACGAAGGGCATGTTGAGTACTTGCGAGGGCAAGTCGTCTTCTGTCTTGATCGCACCGCCAAAAGCATCGAGGGTTTCCACCTCAACCACATCCCCAGGCGTTATCCGCACCACAGGTTTGGTATAAGGGCCATAGACATAATGGAATTCGCCCTGATCCTCTTCACTAAGCCTATGTTTGACACCTGCTTGCCCCTTGGCTAACGCGTTTAGGCCCATGATTGATTTGTCTGGCCATCCCATATTTTATCCCTTCTCTGATGTATTAGTGTGTCAGTCTATATTAGGCTGCCGAGTGTGCCAGTTGGTTACGCTTTGATAGGCGGCAGCGGCTCGGATGATTGCGCATTCACCTAGATGGGGCCCTACAATTTGCATGCTGTGGGGCATGCCTGCTGTATCAATTCCATTAGGCAGTGTGATTGTTGGGCTGCCAGAAAAATTGAACGGTGCGGTAAAGCGCATTATTGCATGCAGCACTTCGGGATCAGAGCCATAATTGGTCATTTTAGCAAGGTTTGGTGTCAGTTTGGGCATTGTTGGACAAAGCATGCAATCGACCTCGCCAAACATCGTGGTTAATGCTGATGTAAATAAGACGCGCAGATGGTGGCCGTTCGCAGCTTCCATGCCTGTCGTCGCATGTCCTTCATCAATAAGCTGCGCCAGACTGGGGCCATATTCATCCCTACGGGCGGGATAAGTGTCTTGGTGAGCGACTGCCGTTTCGATGGCGCACATCGTAACCCATGCTTCGACCAGATCGTCGTAGTCCGGCATTCTCACCTCTACCAGCTGCGCGCCAAGGCCTTCAAAAACGGAGATGGCCTGCTCCAATGCAGTAGCAATCTGAGGATCAGTGCCATGGAATGAATAGAACCGATCAATCCCAATCCGCATGCCACAAATGTTTTTGCCTACCTCGGCGGAATATTCGGGCACAGGCGTGTCAATCGAGGTAGGGTCATGTACGTCCCACCCAGAGATTACTTGGAGGATCGCGGCACAATCTGCCGTTGATCTAGCCATGGGTCCAATATGATCAAGCGTGCCCGCGAGCGGGAATACACCGTGGCGGCTGACCCGGCCCCACGTCGGTTTGATCCCGGTCAGATTGCAGGCGGCACAGGGATACCGAATTGATCCTCCTGTATCGCTTCCCAATGACGCGAAGCAAAGACCCGCAGAGGTAGCCACGCCGGATCCGCTTGATGAGGAGCCAACCCAATAGTTTTTATTCCAAGGGTTCACTGGAATGGGGATGGTAGGATGATGACCCGTATAGGCCCCCTCTGTCATCGAAAGCTTACCAAGGGTCACGGCACCAGATGTCTCAAGTCGATCAACAACTGTGGCGTTATGCGGTGCCATGAAATTTTTGTGGATGGTCGTACCAGATCTGGTAGGCGCATAGGTTGTAAAACAAAGGTCTTTTACCGCGATGGGAACGCCATGGAGTGCTCCCTTGGAAATGCCTGAGGCTACCTCGATGTCGGCTACGTGTGCCTGTTCCAGGGCGCGCTCACGGCAGACATGAATGTAGCTGTTAAATTGTCCATCTACAGATGTGATTAGGTCAAGCATATGTTCCGTGATTTCCACGGAGGTTACTTGGTCTTGTTTAATCATCTGCCCCACTTCGACCAGGCTTTTGAAATGTAACGGGAGTGACGTCATTTAAGCTCCATAAATGGACGTTGAATGCAAAACCCTTCAAATAATCAAACCATTGTTGTAGATCAAAAGCAACTCCCGGCTACATTTTGAATAGATTACAAACTTTGCTGCCTTATTGACACTAAATTCTGCCAGTCGATCACGTCCCTTAAGGGAAAATTTCTGACCAACAAAGACACAAAAATGACCTCCGTCTTAGTCAGTCCATTTCTTCGTGAAGATAGCTTCGTATCACAGCTTAAAACGTGTTGATATTGTTTAGATGAGAAACTGGTCA
>CESU01107479.1_pt1 | contig 14069 bp, 9 predicted proteins | sample 531141 | NCBI WGS metagenome assembly CESU01 (sample SAMEA2621401, study PRJEB7988) | marine metagenome | isolation source: saline water (ENVO:00002010), including
TAACAGGTGCCTTTTTAACAGGTGCCTTTTTAACAGGTGCCTTTTTAGCAGGCGCTGCTAAAACTTCTTTCGCAGGAGCGACATCTGCCTTAACTGTCTTTTTTGGTGCTGCCTTACCACCAGCTAACGTTATCTTTTCGATAGTTAACTCAGTAAGATACTGTCTATGACCATTCTTTTTCTTATACCCTTTTCTTCTTTTCTTCTTGAAAACGATAACCTTATCTCCTTTTAGGTGTCTTTCAACCTTGGCGGAAACAAATGCACCACTGATAGCTGGGGCGCCAACTGTTGTTTTTCCATCATTTTCAACTAAAAGAACGTTGTTGAATTCAACTTTTTTTCCCTCTTCAGTTTCTAGACGATGAACAAAAACTCGCTGGTCTTTCTCTACCTTGAACTGTTGCCCTGCTATTTCTACTATTGCGAACATATTGTTAATAATTTTTGAGCGTGCAAAAATATAACTTTATTCTGGTTATTCCAATATTCTTTTATGAAAGATTACATTGTTAAGCAGAAGACGACATACTCCTACTCCTACTGAGCTTAACTAAGTAGACCCCGAGCAAAATCACTCCCCCAAACGCCAGTTGAATTAACGAATATTCCTCTCCAAAATAAACACCCCACATCACAGCTACCAAAGGAATAAGGTACGTCACCAAACTGGCAAAAACAGCCGAACTATCTTGAACTAATTTATTAAATAGAACTAAAGCAAATGCAGTCCCTACAGCACTCAACACCAAGCAATAGCCCAATCCATTCATCCCTTCTTCATTGTTCAATAAAACATCTTTGAAATCTGTAAAACACAATACTATTCCACCTGGAATAGCTGCTATAAAAAGCCCCAAGGACGCTATTACTATGGCGTCTATTTGTGAAAGTTTGTTTTGAATCGTGTTCACGCTCAAAGAATAGCAAATAGTAGCTATAACGATTAAGCCTGCGTAACCAAGATATACTGAGGAAGTATTGACGCCTTCAGTTTTCACAAACACTAATCCAGCCGCTCCTACAAAACCTACAAAAACCCCAACAACTGCTTTCTTATTCAATTTGAGACCAAAAAGAAGCATTCCAGTAATGACTGTAAATAAAGGAACTAGGGAATTTAGTATCCCTGCTAAGCCAGTATCAATTTCTTTTAAAGAAATAGCAAATAAAAATGCCGGGATTCCATTTCCGCATATTCCAACAATGGCTATTGGAAAAAAAAGTGCACTTCTTAACTTAGAAAAGTGTCTAATAGCCACTGGCAATAAAACTAACCCCGCTAAAACTAACCGTAAACTACCTAAAACAATTGGCGAATAAAGAGGCTCCCCTTGAGAATCAGTCAACACAAAAGACATCAAAATGAATGAGCTACCCCATATTAAAGCCAAAACAGAAAGCACAAGTGCGTTTTTCAATTCTTTACTCACTCCAGTTGTTATAATTTCTGCAAATATCGATTCTTTGAATAGGCTAATCACTAATTTTACCAGTAATTTAAATCACAATATCATGAAAGTTTTCGCTACCCTAATTTTTAGTTTTTTCTTAATAACTAGCTGTAACGAATCGACTAGGCAGTCTTCAAGAACGACATCTAATGCCTCTGTAGAAATATCTATCCAAGGAATGACCTGTGAGAAAATGTGCGGAGGAACTGTATGTAGAGGCCTCGAGAAACTTGAGGGAGTTAACTCTACTGAATTGGCCTTTAATCCAGAAAACCCAATAGATTTGGTAACTGTAAATTTCGACTCCTCTATAGTTTCTGCTAAAGAAATGAAAGAAAAAGTAGAGTCAATAGCTGGTGGGGTTTATAAAGTGAAAGAAATTAATTAGCTATTCTTAACTAGAGCAGCTTTTTTTACTCTATATTTTTTTATGGCTTCAAAAAGAAATCAGTTGTTTGACTATTACTCTGATTAAGATCTCTATCATAAATATAAAACTCGAACCTGCAGGTATCGTATGAGCTATTAAAGTTGTAGTAAGGATCCACGAGACTATATGATATAGTCCCCTGCTGGGTCTGATTTTGGCCTGAGGGTCTCACCCAAGGAACAGTCTGATTAAAAAGCGCTGCCGAATAAAACGGACTAAAAAGAGGAAAGTCGTTTCCAAATCTTTTCCATACACCATCCTGTTTTTCATAATAGGTTAGAATTAAGTTATGATTATAAGGGGCTTCATCATAAGGCGAGAGACTATCTGACTGCTCAAGACCAAAATTTCCGTCACCATCAGTGAATTTAAAGTTCAAAACTAAATCAGAAGCTATTCGCTCTAGACTTGTATATTCGATAATAGGTTCATCTGGAAAGTCAGTATTTTTTAAACATGAAGCGAAAAAAACTGAAAAAACTCCAGCAAAAAGAAAATAGAATACTTTAGCGCGCATACCTCAAAATTAGTAAACTCTGTAATTAACTGACTTGTTTAGAAGAGAACAATTTATAAAATCCATTTTCGAGATAAACTCTTCACAAGAATTTAACGAATTAGCGGTGCAATTATTTCACCACCAAGCCTCCTCGGTTCAAGTATACAAAGACTTTTTAGGTTTTCTTAATATTCGTTCTTCTAACATTACTGAAATATCAGACATTCCCTGTCTCCCAATACAGTTCTTTAAAAAGAAACACATCCTCACAGAAGGGCTAGAAACCAAGACCATTTTCAGAAGCAGCGGAACATCGAGCTCTATTTCATCCGAACATTTAGTTCATGATTTAAGTCTTTATGAAAAATCTTTTAAAACACATTTCGAATCAACTTATGGCTCCTGTAAAAATTTAATCATCCTAGCCCTTTTACCAGCCTATTTAGAGAGGAAAGACTCTTCCCTGGTTTACATGGTCAACAGACTAATAGAACTAACTAAAAACAGCCACAGCAGCTTTTATAAGGACAACTACCAAAAGCTAGTTTCCAAAATTGAAAGCTTAATAATGTCAGAAAAGAGAATTGTACTTTTCGGAGTGACTTTTGGCTTATTACAAATAATAGAAAGATTCACGGGCCTAGACTGGAGCCATGTGACCATAATAGAAACCGGCGGGATGAAAGGTCGAGGAAGAGAACTTACTCGAACGGAACTTCACAAACACTTAAAGAAACACTTAAGAGTTTCAGAGGTCCATTCAGAATACGGCATGACTGAGTTACTTTCTCAAGGATATTCTAACGGAGAGATATTTACCCCTGCGCCATGGATGAAAGTAATGACCAGAGAAGTAGATGACCCATTTACTTCTGCTGCACATCACCGAACCGGTGGAATTAACGTGATAGACTTGGCTAACATAGATTCATGCGCATTTCTAGCTACCGATGACTTAGGGAAAACTCAAGAGAACGGCACTTTCGAAGTATTAGGAAGATTTGACCACTCCGATGTTCGAGGATGTAATCTGCTGGTTCAGGATATTTAAGAAACTACTTTAATAATGAAATAAGTCTTTTTACCGCGTTGCAATACTGCATACTTTCCATTCAACAAATCCTTTTCACTAAGCACAAAATCCTCTCCTACTTTAGATTTATTGACACTAACCGCATTTTCCTTTAGTGCTCTCCTGGCTTCTCCATTTGACTTTAAGAATCCTGTACTCTCGGCTAATGCCGCTACAATACCCATCCCTTCGAAGTCTGCTTTTTTAACTTCAGCCGTCGCACATCCTGAGAATAAATCATTAAAAGTTTGCTCATTTAGCTCTGCTAAATCTTCACTTGTAGATTTACCAAATAAGATTCCAGATGCCTTTTCGGCTTTCTCTAACTCAGATTCACCGTGCACGTATGTAGTTAGTTCGATGGCTAATGCTTTTTGCAACGCTCTCGCTCCTGGGTTTTCTTCATGATCAGCTATTATGGAACTAATTTCAGATTCTTCTTTAAACGTGAAAATCTTAATATAGCTTCGAGCATCTTCATCAGAGGTGTTTAACCAAAACTGGTAGAACATATATGGAGAAGTCTTTTTCGGGTCTAACCACACATTTCCTCCTTCAGATTTACCAAACTTAGTCCCGTCTGCCTTTTTCACTAAAGGGGCAGTAAGAGCGAATGACTCTCCTCTATTAATCCTTCTTACCATTTCGGTTCCGGTGGTAATATTTCCCCACTGATCGGAACCTCCCATTTGGAGTTTTACATTTCTATTGGCATTAAGCCAGCAAAAGTCATACCCTTGAATTAATTGGTAACTAAATTCAGTAAATGAAATTCCTTTGTCTATCCTAAGCTTTACAGACTCCTTGGCCATCATGTAGTTTACCGAAATGTGCTTACCTACATCTCTAATAAACTCTAAGAAATTAATTCCTTTAAACCAGTCATAATTATTTACCATTTCCGCGCTGTTCAACCCACAGTCGAAATCTAAAAACTTCTCTAACTGTGCTTTCTGGCAGTTTAAATTATGGTCTATTATAGAAGTATCTAATAATTGTCTCTCAGCAGATTTTCCTGAAGGATCCCCAACCAAACCAGTAGCTCCTCCAACTAATGCAAATGGTTTATGGCCTGCTTTCTGCAGATGAACCAATAAAATAATGGGAACTAAGTTTCCTATATGCAATGAATCGGCAGTAGGATCAAAACCCACATAGCCACTAGTCATTTCCTTTTTTAGCTGATCTTCTATTCCTGGCGTAAAATCATGAAGAAGTCCTCTCCATTTTAATTCTTGTACTAAACTCATGTTCTTATAATATTGAATCGCAAAGATAGTTAGAGTTTTTCTTCTATGACCTCTAATTTTATTCCTCTAGATCCTTTTATTAAAACAATCTTGTCAGCTATCATTAAGGATTCTATTTCAGCAAGTAAATCCGAGGTGTTCTTGTAACATTTATACGATTTACCGCCAGCTTTATAATATTCCTCACCCACGAATATGCCTACTAATCCAAGCTCTTCGGTATAGTCTATCATTTCTCTATGAGCGCTCAAGGACACATCTCCTAGCTCCAACATATCTCCAAGTATAAACAGCTTCTTCTCATTGGGAAATTCCATTCCTGAGAGGTTTAAAAGAGCAGCCCGCGTGCTCGTTATGTTCGCGTTATACGCGTCGAGAATCAGTGTGTTTTTTTCTGTTTTTTTAATCTGGCTTCTGTTATTCCTAGGTGTATAACGCTCTAAACTCCGGATAATTTTATTTACTGGAACATGAAACTTCAGCCCTACAGCCACTGCTGCTAAGGCATTCTCTAAATTATAAGCTCCTGTAAGATTAGTCTCCACTTCAGTAGAATTATAGCCTTCGCTTTCCCACTTGAATTTTAACGTTACCCCATGATGTGTAATCGTTCCTCTTAGTGGACTTTCCGTGTTAACGCTGTAGTATGACTTATTTTTCAAATCAATACCCATTTTTTTTAGGTGCATATTGTCTTTATTCATAAAAACGAGAGAATCATTATTTCCTAAAAAATCATAGAGCTCCTTTTTAGTTTTCATAATATTATCGAAGCTACCAAACCCTTCGAGGTGAGCCTCTCCTATATTAGTAATTAAACCGCACGTCGGCAAGCAGATTTCACATAGTTCTTTTATGTCCGCCCCCTTATTAGCTCCCATTTCTATGATGGCTATCTCATGTTCAGGTAAAATACTCAAGACTGAGAGAGGAACCCCAATGTGATTATTGAAGTTGCCTGCGGTAGCGTAGCTATTTAAATGAGAAGACAGAACAGCGTGTACTAGTTCTTTAGTTGTGGTTTTACCATTAGTTCCGGTAACACCTATTATAGGCAAGTCTAGGGTCAACCTGTAATCAAGAGCTAAATTTTGTAGTGCGGTTAACGTATCCTCTACTACCATGAACTTATCAATGTCTTTATAACTAGAATCACTTACGACACTTAAAACACATCCATCATCTAACGCCTTTTGGGCATAGGTGTTTCCATTAAAATTTTCTCCGCTGAGAGCGAAAAAAATCGCTCCATTATCTATCTTTCTGGTATCGGTGCAAATTTTTCTAGATGAAAGATATCTGCTCAATAAAAGTTCTCTTTTATTCATGAAAAATATTTTAGGTAAAATAAGGTCATAAAAAAACCACCTAAGAAGCTCTTAGATGGTTTTTATAAAAACTAAATTGTTCTATTCTTATTCCCAATCTATTCCTACAGGACTTCCCACTCTGTGCATAGCACATCTAAACCCTATAGTAGCTGTTCTTTGTCTTTCATCTAAAAACCTTCTAGAGCCCGGTGTAGTCCAGTAAGCTCTGTCTCTCCAGGAACCGCCTTTATATACTCTCGCCTTATCATTAACCAATGTAGTCACACCCCAATCATACATTCTAGTATCTTGTTTGTTTTCGTATGACGGGTCAGTATATCTAATACTAGATTCGAAGTCTCCATCTAAATAATCTATGTTATCAGATTTTCTGTAATTTCTTCTATCTATATTCTCCGCTACAGAAACATCTCTTTTTCTTAGTTCTCCAGGCTGAGCTAACACATACTCAGAAATCCCATCTAAAAGGTCAGGAGCAAATGTAGATTCAGAATCTTTTATCGCATCAATCCCTTCTTGAACTTTATACATAGCTTCTTCTTCGTTGTTCTCGTTTACATATTCTTTTGCCTCCTCTAGGAAACTATTCACGTTATCTAGAAGATTTAGATCTGAGTCTCTCAATCTCGACTGAGCTAATTTTTTATATGTCTCTAAATAAGATTGAATTCCGTCTAGATCATAAATTACGTAATCATACTTAGGAGCCAAAAAGCCTTCACTGTCTAAAACTTTGGTCTGAAATTTATTTCCCCTGAAAGCTCTGAATTCACTCTTATCATCAGGTGATAAGGGTCTGTAAACATCCATCACCCACTCACTAACATTTCCCGCCATATTATATAATCCATAATCATTAGGAGGATAAGAATAAACAGGTGCTGTGATATCAGCATTATCATTTAATGCTTTAGCTACCCCCATCATATCTCCTCTTCCTCTTACGAAGTTTGCGTTGATTTTACCGAAATATTTATCCCCAGGCCCTTTGTCATTTCGAACATAGTGCCCATTCCATGGATATGTCTTTCTATCGGTTATTAATTCGTCGTAAGAATTCCCTATTAAACCAAGAGCAGCGTATTCCCACTCCGCTTCTGTAGGTAATCTATATCTTGGAAGAAGAATACCATCTTCCAATTCTATATTTCTATATCCACTACTCAAAGGATTTAAATCCGTAATTCCATCATTCGCTTTTTCCCCTTCATATTGACCCCCGAAATAAGAGTCTGTAGTAAAGTGTTCTTCATCTACCTGAGAAGACGGGTTATGAACTAAAAGTCCTTCCCTAATTAATATTAGCTCATTTACTCTATCAGTTCTCCACTCACAGAAGTCGCTTGCCTGAAGCCAATTCACTCCTACTACTGGATAGTCATCGTAAGCCGGGTGACGTAAATAAAGTTCAACATATGGTTCGTTGTACTCCATTTTCTCTCTCCAAACTAGAGTGTCAGGAAGTGCATTTCTATAAACCTCCGGATAAGAATCTCCATAAATTCTCTTCAACCAGTAAAGATATTCTCTCCAATCTTGATTCGTTACTTCTGTCTCATCAATATAAAAAGAAGAAACTGTGACTCTTGTAGGCTGGGCATCCCAACTGAAGTTAACATCATCTTCTACCCTACCCATAGTGAAGGTCCCTCCTTCGATGAGTACTAATCCTGGACCTGTCTCTTGCTCTAAGTATGGTGTTTTCTCAAAACCTCCATTTTCTGGGCTATTGAAGGACCAACCTGTAGCTCCAGATCTTCCACTGCTTCCACATGAGTATAGAAAGAACACTAACCCAAACACGGCTAATGAATTTAAAATTTGTAGATTTTTCATGATTTCTTTTCCTTAGGTTTCTTCTTAATGTCTTAAAACTAGAATGAAGGACAATTTATTGTTCTGAATTTTGTTCTAACAGGTTTACAATCAAACTGGATAGTCATAGTTAGCTCATGAGAACCCCCACTACTAGGAGTTAATTGAGAAATGGTAACGTCATAACTATAACCAAATTTAATTACATCTGTCTGCACTCCTACCAAGGCTATGAATGAGTCATCGAATCTATACCATACCCCTCCTACCAAAGGCCCTTTACTTACATAAAGGCCTACATTAATCTGCTGAAACTCTCCTTGCCTCTGGTATAACAAATTCGGAGACAACTTAGCGTCACTATTTCTTCTTTTTGTATCAATAGGAATAACTGCTCCAGCGTGTCCTGTAAATCTCATAGGCAATGGAGAATTTCCGACCACTAGAGATTCATTGGGTTCTGTCAGGTGATGAACGCTTCCCCCAAAGTAAAGTCTATCACTGAATCCCACAAGACCTGCAGAGAAGTCAAGATTATTGGCTTGACCTCCTCTAGGGAGTTCAGCTGTTTGGTAGATAAATCCACTTCTTTCGTCAATCATATCATTAAAAGTAAGCTTCGACCAATCTAAGCTTTTCTGAAAATACTTTACCTCAAGCCCCGCTTTTATCGAGAATGTTCTAGAAAGCGCTTTCTGATAAGAGTAAATCCCCGCTACAGAGGTAGTTCTTAAAGTTCCTCTACCTGCTTGGTCATTCATCACAACAACTCCTAATCCACCACTAATCGTCGGGATAAACTGGTCGTAACTCGCGCTAGTCGTGACATAAGATCCACTTAGAGAAGGCCACTGATTTCTGTAGGCCATAACTAGTCTAGGGCACCTTGCGGATCCTGCAAAAGCAGGATTCAGATATAACGGGTTCGCGTAAAACTGAGTAAACTGCGGATCCTGAGCTTTAGCCTCAAAGGAAACAGTCAAGGTTAGCACGAAAGCAAGCCCAAGGGTTATTAGTACTTGTGTAATTCTCATCTTCAGTCTGTATACGTTTATTTCAAACCACAATTATACGAAATATAACGACTGTGGTTAATTTTTCATCTTTGTTACAATATGAAACGCTATTCATCGTTTTTTTGTTGCCTCGCCATTAAAGACGAAAAAACAACATTTTCATAAATATGACAAAGAGATTTTCAGCTTTCATACTCTGCCTTTTAGGATTTAGCTACATCCTTATTGGTCAAAAAGCCAATTCAAACTCTTTTAAAATTAACTGGATAACGGAAAACTCTCAAAAGGTTACACCAATAAATGAAAGTTTTTTCGAAAATGAAGAGTTTGATGAGGCAGGAATTCCTTATACCATAATTTCGAAAGAAATAAAAGGCTCCCCTAAAAATGTAGAAATATCTTTGACTAATGTTCAATATGAGGTGGGAAATCTTAAAAACTTAAGCCTAGCTAAAATATCTTCCGACTTCAAGGTAGAAGGCAGCCTTCGTTACGGAGCCAACCAAGCATATGCCATAGCTAAAATAACCCCGGTAAGAAAAAATTCCAGTGGCCAAACTGAAAGACTGATTTCCTATGAGTTAGAAATTGTATCACGTGGAAATAGAAAAATAAAGTCACGAAGTAAATCTGCAGGAAATTCAGTTTTATCTGAAGGGCTCTGGTACAAAATAAAAATAGAAAGTGACGGCATTTATCGCATCGACAAGGCTTTTCTGGAAGAGAGCGGAATTGACCCAATTACAGTAAATCCAAATAACGTAAACATATATGGAAACACCGGGGACCAATTACCTATAGACAACAGCGTCTTTAGACATGATGACCTTGTGGCAAACCCTACTTTATTCAAGGGCAACACAGATGCTAATTGGGACAATGGAGAATATCTATTATTCTACGGGGATGGATCTAACTCCTGGGAGTTCGCTCCTTCAGAGAGTGGCATGGACTTTAATTTGGAAAAGCACTCCTACTCTAGCATAGGTTACTATTTCCTAAGGTTAGATGACATGAGCCCAGTTAGAATTTCCGATGGGGTCACCCCAGTCGGGCCTGCAGATTATAATTCAACGGAATTCGATGATTTCTTTTTGTACGAAACTGAATCGGTGAATTTAGTGAAAAGTGGCAGAGAATGGCTAGGAGAAAACTTTGATTTAAACACTCAACTCTTGCTGAACTTTAACTTTCCTAATATAATCTCCGAGACAAATTTTATGGAAATCACCACAGCTGCAAGATCTATAGGTGGAGTGAGTACTTTTTCATATTCACTGAATTCTGGAGAAGTGTTTTTAGAGCCCTACTCTGCCATATCCACAGGTGTAATCCAAGAGGTGGCTGTTGCCAACTCACAAACAATCCCATTTACTCCATCTAATGACAATATTCAACTTTCTATAGAGTTTGACAAATTTTCAGATGAGTCAGAAGGATGGCTTGATAATGTGGCTTTGCAATGCAAAAGACAACTCTCAATGTCAGGAAATTTTATGGATTTCAGAGATGTAGAAGCTGTAGGAAATAACGTAGTAGAGTACACTATTTCCAATGTTTTCAATCCTAATAATTTCTCAATATGGAATACCACCAACCCAACTTCACCGAGAAATATAGCTTTCAACGTGGGGGATGGCAGTGTAAATTTCAACTACTCTGGTGAAGAATTGGAAACATTTATCGCATTTAACAATAGCTCCTTCATATCACCAGAAATGATAGGTCAAGTGACTAATCAAAACTTGCACGCTTTATCTAATGTAGACTACATTATTTTAAGTAATCCTAACTTTTTAGGAGCGGCAGAGGAATTGGCAGAAATTCACAGAGCAGATGGATTGGTAGTAGAAGTAGTTACTCCAATTGAAGTTTATAATGAATTTAGCAGCGGGAACCCTGATGTTACAGCTATAAAAATGTTAATGAAAATGCTCTACGATGATGCTGCTGGAGATTTAGAAATAGCCCCTAAATATCTTTGTGTTTTTGGCGATGGAACTTATCAAAATAGAAGCTTAACTTCCTCAGACCCTTATGTCATATCGTATCAGTCAAAAAACAGCTTCTCACCAGTGAATAGTTATGTCTCTGACGATTATTATGGCTTATTAGACGATGATGAGTCTGAATCAACCTCGGACAAAATGGATATCGGAATAGGAAGGATAATAGCTAGATCTCAGCAAGAAGCATTTCAAATGGTGGACAAAGTTAGAAGGTATAAGTCTCAAAACAATACTCTAGACGGTGGCTCAGCTTGCACAGGCGATGGGACTAATTCTACTTTTGGCTCTTGGAGAAATAAAATAATATTTATCTCAGATGATCAAGATGGCAATAACATAGATGGCAATATTCACATGCGATATTCTGAAGAATTACATGACACCATAAAAAATAACCATTTAGAATTCAATATCGATAAAATTTATGCGGATGCTTATGTTCAAACCTCCACTCCAGGAGGAGAGAGGTATTATGATGCCAAAGAAAACATTCAACGGGCAGTTCAAAATGGAGCCCTAGTAGTAAACTACATTGGTCATGGTGGAGAGAAAGGATGGGCTCATGAGCGCATCTTAGACATTCCTACAATCAGAAACTGGACAAACACTACCAAAATGCCGGTTTTTATAACTGCAACATGCGAATTAACAAGATTCGATGACCCAGAATTTTTATCCGCAGGGGAATTAATTTATCTAAACCCCGATGGAGGAGCCATCGCCATGATGACTACTACTCGAATAGTCTTTAGTGGAAGCAATCAATCTCTCGCTAGGGCATATTACCATGCGGCTTTCGGCTCTGAAACGACACCTGAGCAAACTCTTGGCGAGTCCTATAGACTAACTAAAAATGCTGTCAACGGAATTAATCAGAAGAATTTCTCATTAATAGGAGATCCCGCGTTAGCTCTAGTCCACCCTAAGAAAGAGGTGTATACCTCTTCTATTAATAGCACCGAGGTCACGCAGTTCACTGATACGCTTAGTGCTTTAGAGACGGTCACTGTAGGCGGTTATGTAGGAGATGAGAACGGAAACATCATGTCAGACTTTAATGGCTTCGTGTATCCCACGGTATATGACAAAGAACAAATTTTATTCTCATTAGCAAATGACGCAGGAGACAACAGCATAGTTCCTTACCCATTTGACCTTACTAATAATGTACTTTATAATGGAAAAGCAACCGTAACCAATGGGAATTTTGAATTTACATTTGTAATCCCCCGTGATATTAACTATCAAGTCGGAGCTGGAAGAATTTCATACTATGCTGTAGATGGAAGCATAGATGGTCATGGGCAATACAGTGACTTCCTCATAGGAGGGTCTTCTGATGATATCGTTCTAAATGAAGAAGGTCCTAATATAAAACTATATCTGAACAATACCGACTTTATAGATGGAGGAATTACCGATGCAATTCCTATTCTTCTTTCTAAACTACAAGACGAAAATGGAATTAATACTGTAGGAAATGGAATAGGTCACGACTTGAAAGCAGTCATAGATGAGAATACCTCTCAAGCTATAATCCTAAATGAATATTACGCTGCAGATGAGGACTCCTATCAAAGTGGAGAAGTTCGTTTCCAATTATCTGAGCTTAGTGAAGGGAATCATACGCTTTCATTAAAGGCCTGGGACACGCACAACAACTCTTCCGAAGAAATCTTAAATTTTACGGTGGTTACAAGCGAAGAATTGGCATTAGATCACGTTCTTAATTACCCCAACCCTTTTACCACGAGAACAGAGTTTATGTTTGAGCATAATGCGGCGTGCAGCACTCTTGATGTTCAAATTCAAGTTTTCACTGTAGGAGGGAGTTTAGCCAAAACAATAAATAGAAGAATAGGCAGTTCAGGATACAGAGCTAACGGTATTATCTGGGATGGAAAAGATGATTTCGGAGATGAATTGGCCCGAGGAGTCTATGTTTACAAAGTTAAAATAAGCACTCCCGAAGGTTTGAGTACGGAAGAATTTCAAAAGCTTGTATTACTAAAATAGAAACATAAAACCTAAACAAGACGTATATTTGCACACCTTACAAAAGGCCTAAAATGTTTAAACAACTAATTATAATTACTGCCGTTTTATTGGCTTCAATTCAAGTTAAAGCGCAAAATCTAACTAATGAAGAAGCTGCTGCTGCTGTTCAGCTAAACACAATTACTACTGCAGTGCCATTTTTACTTATAGCCCCTGACACGAGAGGAGGGGCATTAGGAGATGCTGGGGTAGCTACATCACCAGACGGTAATTCTTTACACTGGAATGTGGCTAAACTTGCTTTCTTGGCAGAGATGAGTGGAACCAGAGTGAAATCAGAGAGACCAGATTTTGGTATTTCACTTTCTTATTCTCCATGGCTAAGGAGTTTGGTAGACGACATGAGTTTAGCCTATTTATCGGGATATAAAATTTTAAATGACAAACAAGCTTTCACGGGAGCCTTGAGGTTTTTTGATTTAGGTACTATTACTTTTACTGACATTAATGGAAGTGTAATTAGAGATTTTAAGCCGATAGAGTTTAGTTTCGACTTAGGATTCTCTCAGAAACTTTCCGACAAATTAAGTGGAGGGTTCGCAGGAAGATATATCCATTCAAATTTAACAGGTGGTATAGGAGTAAATGGAGCAGGTTCTAAAGCCGGTAGAAGTGCTGCAGCAGATGTATCTATCTTTTATACCAACCCAGACCTTAAAATTGGAGGGAAAGATGCTCGCTTGAATATAGGAATGAACGTTTCTAATATAGGTGCTAAAATAGCATACACAGAGACTGCAGACAGAGATTTCCTGCCCGCTAACCTCAGACTAGGAACAGCGCTAAGCATGTACTTAGATGAGTACAACGAGTTGACTTTTACGACTGACTTCAATAAGCTATTAGTTCCCACAAATGGAACTTATGCTCAACAAGATACTGAGCTTTACAACATAGGAGATCTCGTTTCTGGCAGAGATCCTGATGTAGGAGTAGCTGCAGGAATATTTGGTTCATTTAACGATGCTCCTGGCTCGGTTCTACTGGACGAAAATGAGGAGTACTATGTAGTAAATGGCTCTCGGTTCAGAGAAGAAATGAAAGAAATCAACATTTCATTAGGGTTAGAGTATGTATACGCTAACCAATTTGCCTTCAGAACTGGATTCTTCCACGAAGATCCTACAAAAGGAAA
>CESU01059515.1_pt1 | contig 14066 bp, 10 predicted proteins | sample 531141 | NCBI WGS metagenome assembly CESU01 (sample SAMEA2621401, study PRJEB7988) | marine metagenome | isolation source: saline water (ENVO:00002010), including
AAACGAAATAATCATTGTAATAATTTTTTTTAATTAGCATTTAATTAACTTTAAATTATTAATCAGGAGTAACTATGTATCTACCCAAACTAAGAAATATTTTCTTTCTATTAATAGCTCTTTCTACTGTTGCATCCTGCATTAGCGTTCAAGTTACCGAAGAGGCTATTCAAAGCATAGAGGTTTCATCTAACAGATCGGAATCATCAGGGACTACTTTCGCTTATGGACAAGCCGAATTAGATGTACCTGATATAGAGTATGAAACTTTTACTCTTAGCAATGGATTAACAGTTGTAGTTCATGAGGATCGAAAAGTTCCTATGGTAGCTATAAATGTTTGGTATCACGTAGGTTCAAAAAATGAAAAGGTCGGTAAAACAGGTTTTGCTCATTTATTTGAACATTTAATGTTTAATGGGACTGAAAATTACAATGCTGAGTACTTTGAACCTTTTGAAAAAATAGGTGCAACAGATCAAAATGGAACCACTAATAGCGATAGAACTAATTATTTTCAAAATGTTCCAACTAATGCTCTTGATTTAGCTTTATGGATGGAATCAGAAAGAATGGGTCATATTCTCGATGTTATTGATGAAGATAAGCTAAATGAACAAAGAGGTGTTGTTCAGAATGAAAAAAGACAGGGAGAAAATGCTCCCTACGGAAAAGCATTTAATTCTATAAATGAAGGCGCATTCCCTAAAGGGCATCCTTACTCGTGGTCAGTCATTGGCTCAATGGATGATTTAAATGCAGCAACTCTTGATGATGTTAAAGAGTGGTTTGAGACCTATTACGGACCTACTAATGCAGTCATTGCCTTAGCTGGTGATATTGACCTAGAAACTGCTAAAAGAAAAGTTGAAGAATACTTTGGTGACATTCAAGGCGGACCTCCTCTAACCAAACCAAAAAAATGGATTGCAAAAAGAAATGAACAAACTAGAGAGGTTATGCAAGACAATGTACCTCAAACAAGAATATATAAAGTATGGAATGTTGCTGAAGATGGTACTGATGAAGCTATAGCTTTAGAGCTTGCATCATCAACGCTAACAGGAAGTAAAAATAGCCCTATGTATCAAGAGCTTGTATATAAAAGCGGTTTAGCCACAAGCGTTTCATCATTCTACTACGGTAGAGAAATAGCTGGTTTATTTATAATTACAGCAACTGTAGCACCAGGTCAAGATGCAAAAGAGGTAGAAAGCGTAATGGATTCAACCTTAGATAAATATTTACAAAAAGGACCAAATGCTAAACTCCTTAAAGATATCAAAACATCAACTATCTCTAACTATACATTTGGCCTTCAAAGAATTGGTGGTTTCGGCGGTAAGTCAGATATTTTAGCTACTTACCAAACTTTATATGGGGATCCTGGTGCTTTTAGAGATCAGCTACGAACTTATTTAGATACTCCTGCTAAAGTTATAAAAGAAGCTTCAAATAAATGGTTAACCTCAGGAGACTATGTTCTTACAATAGTTCCTGCTGCCAAAACATCTGTTGTTAAATCTACTGTTGATAGAAGTAAAGGTATTCCCTACCCAACTGAAAAATTATCTTACTCCTTTCCAAAAATCCAAAGTACGGTATTGAAGAATGGTTCAAAGTTAGTTCTAGCAGAAAGAAATAGCTCACCTTTAGTTGAATTAGAGATTGTTTTTAATAAAGGATACGCTGTTGAGACTAATGACAAACTCGGCCTTGTTAATTTTACTATGAGTATGGTTGACGAAGGTACTGAAAATTACTCCTCTCTTGAATATGCTGAAAAACAAGAAAGTCTAGGATCTAGTATTTCATTTGGATCCTCAATTGATACTACCTATGCATCAATGTCATCATTAAAGGTTAACCTAGAGTCAACATTGGACTTACTTAAAGAAGGATTACTTAATGCAAATTTTCCTCAAGTTGAACTTGATAAAGTTAAAAAACGTTGGTTAGCTGGAATTGATCAAGAGCTTAATAGTCCTGCATCAATGGCTAATAGAGAGATTAGAGCATTAGTTTATGGCTCTAACCATCCTTATGCAAAAGCTTCTAGCTCTGGTATCAAATCAACAGTTGAAACTTTTACAAGAGATGATCTTGTTGGAATGTATCTAAAATTAACAAATCCAAGTGATGCCACTTTTATTGTTACTGGTGATATTAGCTTAAATGAAGCTGCTGGAATGTTAAATGCTAAATTTTCAAGTTGGACTTCTGATGACATTTCTTCTGAAGACGTAGACCTATTTACTGTTGAAGATCAAACATCTCCTAGGGTATTTTTAATAGATAAGCCTGGTGCAATTCAGTCATATATTCTTGCTGCCCAATTATTACCTCCAACTAATTCAGATGATGATATCTTGATTGATTACATGAATTATGCAATTGCTGGAAGTTTCACTTCACGATTGAATATGAATTTAAGAGAAGATAAGAGTTGGTCTTATGGTGTTAGAACATCAACTGGTTATTCGCAAGGTCAAAGACTTATGAGAATGACTGCACCTGTTCAAACAGATAAAACTGCACCTGCAGTATTAGAAATTTTACGTGAGTATGACGAGTACATAAATACTACTCCTGTAAATGCAGAAGAGTTATCTAAAATAAAACAAGCACGAACACTGCGTTTACCTGGTCAATTTGAAACATTAAGCGCCCTGCTCGGTGGAATTGAAGATATTGTTAAATATGACAGAGATTTTGATTATTTAGATACCATTGCTGATCAAAGAAATTCTATCAAACTTGAGGATGTTCAGTCAGCATCAACCAAGTATTTAAATACTAACAAGTGGACTTGGGTCATTGTTGGTGACCTTAAACAAATTGAAGCACCAATAAGAGAACTTAATATTGGTACTGTAGAAATTATTAATAACTAATTTTTATGTCATATCCACCTATTAGCGAAACTGCTCTTAATACTTTGATTAAGGGTAATGCCTATGAGCCCCATTATTCTTATGAGAGCCCTATTGATTTGTATGACATACATCAGTTTACTAATGGGCAGCCTTTTAGTGCTTATGATGAGCTAAGAGAAAATAGTCCTATTTACTTTCAAAATCCACCTGAGTGGGATGTAGAGCCAGGTGCTTGGATGCTCACCTCTTATAAAGACATTATGGAGGTTTCATCAAACCCAGCAATCTTCTCCTCACAGGCAGCTACAGGCAACTTAATGACATTAGGCAATCCTGAAACCAGACATCCTAAATTATGGCAGACTTCTATAGATCATATGCTTAATCTTGATGGGTCTTTTCATCTCGATTTAAGAAGAGAGCACATGCCTTTTTTCAAACCAGGATATGTAGATGAGCTGCATAAAAAAGTAGAAATTAAAGTTGAATTTTTGCTTGATGCTATAGCTAAAGCCGGTCAATCCAATCTTGTTAAAGATTTATCACAACAGATACCAATTTTTACATTATCTGAAGTTTTAGGAATACCTGAAGAAGATAGACATAAATTATCAACCTGGATGGAGTTTTTAGAATTAGCTCAATATTTTGCTGCAGAAGGAATGAAAAAGACACAAGGTAAAACTGAAGAAATGGAAGTTGATACTTCAATGATCGAGTTATTTGAAAATATGATTGGTGAAATGTTTGAATATGGAAAACATATTCTTCAAGAAAAAAGATTAAATCCAAAGAATGATCTTTTATCAGCTATAGCTAATGCTGAGCTCGGTGGTGCAAAATTAAGTCAAGAGTATCTTGATGGCTCATGGTTACTAATAATCTTTGCAGGCAATGACACGACTAGAAATTCTATAAGTGGAGCTATTAAACTTTTAACTGAATTTCCTGAACAGAAAAAGAAGTTATTAAATAATTTAGATCTTCTCCCAAACTTTGCTCAAGAAACTATTCGAATGGTCTCTCCAGTAATACATATGAGAAGAACAACAACTTGTGAGACTACCTTAGGTAATCAGAAATTAGGAAAAGGTGAAAAAGTAATTATGTGGTATGGAGCAGCTAATAGAGATCCATCCATTTTTTCAAATCCTAATGTATTTGATATAGAGCGTGAAAATGCTGCAAAGCATTTAGCATTTGGAATGGGAAGACATACATGTATTGGTAAGCCAGTAGCTTTAATGCAATTAAAAGAAGTTTATAAACAAATTCTTACTAGATTTCCTGATATGCATATGGATGGAGATTGGAAGGTTGCGCCAAATAATTTTGTACATGCAATTCAAGAAATGCCAGTTAGTTTTACTCCAGAGAAATAATCTCACCAGGCTTAGGTATTACAAATAAATTTTTTAGATTAAGTCTATTTAATTCATCTTTTAATTGAATTGGTGGATCTAAAACCGGTTCATCAGTTAATGTAAAGGTTCCCCAGTGCATTCCTATTGCAAGACTCGTCTGTAAATCGATGGCAGCCTGAACTGATTCTTGAGGGTTAAGATGGCTATCTTTCATAATAGATCTAGGTTCATAGGCTCCAATCGGAATAAAGGCCACGTCAGGAGAACCTAGTTCATTATTTATAGTTATAAAATCATAGGTGTAACCTGTATCACCTAGATGAATTAACTTTAATGTATCACTTTCAAACCACCAGCCGCCCCATAGCATTTTATTTTTATCAAATGGTGTTCTTGATGACCAGTGATGAACAGGTACAAAAGTTATTAGTGAGTCTTTTATAGTTATGGTGTCCCACCAGTTCATTTCTACAACATTTTTAATACCTGAGGACTTAAGCAATTTACCAAGGTTCATTGGAACTAAAAATAAAGTATCACTATTGATCTCATATAATTTTACCAATGAAGGTAAATCAAGATGATCATAATGAGCATGGCTAACAGTAACAACATCAATAGGTGGGAGCTTCTGAATATTAATTGCTGGCGGGATCAGCCGCTTTGGTCCAATAAAGGAAAATGGAGATGCTCTTTCAGAAAATATAGGATCTGTAAGTATATTAATATTATTGTTATTTATTAAAAAACTAGCATGACCTATCCAGACTGCATAAGCATTTTCAGGTGGGTTGATAGTATTATTGAATTCATTGCTTACTTCTATAGCTATTTTTTCAGGATTATTGCCATTGAATTGCCATTTTAAAAAGTCTTTAAAAGTACTATCTTCACCATGTATATTATGATTATTTTTAAATAGCTCTTGGGTTAATGCATTATTAACAAAAAGAAATAGGGTCAATAAAATTAAAGGTTTGAAGTTTATTTTAAAAAGATTAAACAGAATGAATTTTTTGTTTAGGAATTGAATTTTTAATATCTGTAATATTATTATATTTATCAAAATACACTAGCGTAGGTTTATGAAGAGCAATCTCTTCAGAATCCAAAGATGCATAACTGCAAATAATTAATATATCGTTCATGGATACTTTATGAGCCGCAGCACCATTAACAGATATGGTTCTAGAATTCTTTTCAGCTAATATTAAATATGTTGAGAACCTCTCTCCATTTGTAACATTGTATATATCTACTTTTTCAAATTCACTCATACCAGAAACTTCTAAAAAATTAGAATCCACAGCACAAGAACCCTCATAATCTAACTCAACCTGAGTTACATTTACACGATGTAATTTAGCTCTTAAGAATGTTTGTTTCATAGTAAAAAAAGAATTATGAATTAATTGACGACCAAACTCAAACTTTGATCAGATTTTACTAAAAATAATATTATCAATAAGTCTCACATTGCCAAGATATGCAGCTATAGCAATAAGAATATTATCAGTAGTGTCATTTATTTTACATAAAGTTGCAGCATCAACTGCTTCAAGATAATCTATTTTAAAGCCTAGATTTTCTAGATTCTTGGTAGCCTGGTCAGTTAATGTAATTAAATTATTTAAGGTGTAATTTGTCTTTATTAAACTAAGCTCTATAAAGATATTTCTAGCAAGTTTTACCTCATCTGTATTTAATAAATTATTACGAGATGACAGTGCTAAACCAGAATTACTTCTTTCAGTTAAGCAACCAGTGATTATAAGATTGGGGAAAAATGAAGCTGCATGATTTTTAATGAGAAGGTATTGCTGATAATCTTTTAAACCAAAATAAGCTATTTTTGGATCTATTATTTTAAATAGTTTATTTACAATGGTCAGTACACCATCAAAATGACCAGGTCTAGATTTACCACATAATGTATAAGACAAGTCTGGCGCTTTTATTAAATCAAGATTATTTAAGATTGCGTTATCTGGAATATATACGAGATCACATCCAGCTTGCTCTAAAAGCTCAAGATCTAGTTCAATTGATTTAGGATAGTTTTTTAAATCATCTGGATCATTGAACTGTAAAGGGTTTATGAAAATAGACACAACAACAAAATTTAATTCTGATTTGGCATTTTTAACTAGGGCTAAATGGCCATCATGTAAATTCCCCATAGTCGCAATGAAAGCTATATCACTATGCTTTGAAAAACTATATTCAGTTGACCTAACTACTATCAAGGCTAAAAAAAGGTATGTTCTTTGGCAGGAAAAATTCCAGATTTAACTGAAATGTCATAGAGCTGGATTGCTTCTTTAATCGAACCAGCTTCACTCATAAAATCTTTAACAAATTTTGGAGGTTTTTCTAAGCATGAAATACCAAGTAAATCATGAATAACCATGATCTGACCATCAGTTTTAGCTCCAGCACCAATTCCAATAACGGGGATATTTAATTGTGATGTTATAGATTCAGCTAATGCATCAGGAACACACTCGAGAAGCAGCATTGCTGCTCCAGCGGATTCTAAAGCCTTAGCCTCCGCAATCATTAGATCATGCTTATCGGTGTCTCTACCTTGAACAAAATATCCCCCGATTCTATTTATAGCTTGAGGAGTTAAGCCAATGTGAGCACAAACAGGTATTCCTCTTTCAGCTAATGTATTTGCCATTTTACATATCCACTCACCACCTTCAATTTTTATTGAGTGTGCGCCGCTTTGCATTAATTTTGTTGCATTTTCAAAACCCAGATCATCTGTGGAATAACTCATAAATGGCATATCAGCCATTATATGGGAGCTGTTATTGCCCTTTACTACACATTCAAGATGATAAACTAATTGATCCATAGTTACTGGCAAGGTGCTATCGTGACCTTGCACAACCATGCCCAAACTATCTCCAACTAGTATCACGTCAATACCTGAATCACTAATAACTGATGCCATAGTCGATTCATAAGCTGTTAAGCAGGTGAACTTCTTTGATTCACTTTTTAGTTTATTTAAACTTGCTATTGTGGTTAAAGGTTTGTTGTTTTGAGATGACATAATTTAATTTATAATTAAAGATTCAATAGATTTTATAATCTGTTTTGCAATTTTAAGTTTTGAAGTCTTGGAAAGTTTTATTACATCATTAGTAGTAATAAGATGAACTTCATTATCATTTGAATCAAAGCCTATTTCTTTATTTGAAACATCGTTACAAATAATCATATCTAAATTCTTTTTTAAGAGTTTAATTTTTGCATTTTCAATGACATTATCTGTTTCTGCACTAAATCCTATGACTAGTTTATCCGTCATATGATCAGAAGCATATTGTAAAATATCCGGATTCTTCATTAGTTTCAAAGATATTTCTTCATCATCCGTTTTCTTAATTTTTAATTTTTCAAAATTAACAGGCTTGAAGTCAGCAACAGCTGCACAGCCAATAAAAATATCAATTTGATCAGTTAAAGCTTTTACCTCTGCAAGCATTTCATCAGCAGTATTTATATTGATTAATTTAATCCCATCAAAAGGCATAATATTTACTGGTCCACTAACTAAACTAACATCAGCGCCTGCAAGATATGCTGCTTCGGCAAGAGCATAGCCCATTTTTCCAGAGCTCTTGTTTGTTAGATATCTAACTGGATCGATAGCTTCCTTGGTAGGACCTGCTGTAATAAGAATTTTTTTTCCGTTTAATAAAGAGGAGGTAAATGATTCAGCTATTTTTGTAGCAATAAAATCAGGCTCTGACATTCTGCCTTCACCTATGTCACCACATGCCTGCTCTCCACTATCTGGACCAATAAATAAAACATCTTTTAATTTGAGTGTTGCTAGGTTCATTTGAGTAACTTTATCTTCCCACATTTTTACATTCATAGCAGGTGCTATAAAAAGTTGCGCATCAGAGGCAAGAATAACAGCACTCATTAAGTCATTTGCCCTTCCTTGAGCTAATCTAGACAGGGATTCAGCAGTACATGGAGCAATTAAAATAACATCTGCCCATTTAGCTAACTCTATGTGACCCATGCCAAGCTCAGCCTCCTCATCGAGGAGTGAGTAATGTACTTGGTTCCCTGAAACAGCTTGAAGAGTTAAAGGTGTTACAAATTCTTGAGCAGACTTTGTCATAATGATTCTTACATCAGCTCTATTTTTTTTAAATAAGCGTGTAAGTTCAGCAGTTTTATATGCAGCTATTCCGCCTGTAACACAAAGTAGAATTTTTTTATTTGAAAGCCTAATCATATTTATTGCTAAAAACAGCTTATAGATATGCAATCATAGACTTTTTAAGATGAATATCAATTTCCATAAGACCTTAAGTTAAGAAATAATTCCTACAAACCTAGTTATAATCCAGTAAAAACCCATACCTCCAAGTGCATAAGATCCTATAGATGCAGACTGATTATAAAAATTATATTTATGAGCTAGCCATATAAAAAACCCAAAGAAAGGAATTAGGGCAAGCTGCCCTGCTTCAATTCCTAAATTAAAGAATAGTAATGATAAAAGCATTTGATCATTAGCTATACCTATATCACTTAGTGCGCTTGCAAATCCAAGGCCATGCAAAAGCCCAAAGCAAAAAGCCATTATCCATGGTGTTTTTTTAAGTTTATGTGAGTTATTAATTTCTAATGCTAAGTAAACAATGGTTAAAGCTATTAAAACCTCAACAGTAGCTTGAGGTAATGAAATAATATCAAAAACGGATAATCCTAAAGTAATACTATGTGCAATAGTAAAGGCGGTAACTGTTTTAATAACATTGAGTAAACCTGTAACTAAAAATAACAACCCTAAAATAAATAAGATATGATCAATGCCACTAAAGAGATGATCAATGCCTAACGTAAAATAAGTAGTCGGATAATTTTGAGCTTGAATAGGTATGAGTATTGTTGATGACTTTAAATTCATTAATCCCTCAAAAATATCATCATTTAAAAAATTAATTGTAATTAAAGCATCAGTTAAAACACTCAGGTTTATAACTTCAATAGAGTGACCTTTTAAAGTTGAATCACAGTTAAGTATAATTTTTTCAATTAAATACTTTCCTTGGGGATAAGGCGATTGAGCTTCAACAGAACAGTGTTCTGGAAATATAATTTCTGCTCTTTGGCCTATATTTTTTAATGGATACATCCATTTTGCATCATAGCTATATTCAGCAGTAGTAGTTGCATCTATGACTAAGTGAGCTGGATTAAACTCGTGAGATTCTATATCAATGACAACAAATAAGAACAAATAAACAAGAAGTTTATTCATTAAAATTCTAAATCAGGATTAATAATAATTTTATATTCAGATTTTATTTGATCAATATAAGTCGTTACTGCAGATTCTTTTTGGGCAGCTAGCAAATCAACCTCAACCTGATTGAGCACTTCAGTAATTAAAGGAAAATACCCTGGCTTTGAGTCTTTTAAAAGAACTATATGATGCCCAAACGAACTCTTAAAAGGACCTGACCATTCATCTTGAGAAAGTTCATTAAAATTAGAACTGAAAATTTTTCCAAAATTTCTTGATATTTCGTCTTTATTTTGATCAATAAAGTTTTTACCTAAAAAAAATGGGTCTGCCTTGATCTTACTGCTTGAGCTTAAGACTAATTTAATTGCTGCATTTGATCTGGCTTTAGAATCATTTTCAGCTGAAAAGTAATAATGCGTAAAACTAAAAGTTGGCTGAATATAGTAGTTCTTCTTATTAAGTTCGTAAAAATTTATAAGAGCCTCATTGGTTGGTTGATCGGTGAGTGTTTCTTGTTTTAAAAAAGTGATCTTTTGAGCTAATCTTCTTTTAATAATTCTATCCTCTTTATCTAAGCCTAATAGCAAAGCCTCTCTATATAGAATCTCTTCTTCAATTAAATTATTAATAATTCTAGCTATTTCATCTTCAGTTGGATTTCTACCAACTTGGGATTTCCATGCGCTTATAAGACTAGTGATCTCTTGATCAGAGATGTAAATATTTTTAGCATTATCATCAGGATTTAACCCTATATCAATAAGATATACTAGTAATCCAATACTAAAAAATATAAATATTTTGGCTTTCAATTTAGATAAAAAATTAAGTAAAAATTGACTTAATTAGTCCCAACTGCCGTATTCTTCTTTAAGAACAGCCATTGATCCACCTAGTGGATTTACTTTAATCTTAGATGCAGCTGGCACATACCAAATAGGAGATGACCATGCTCTCTCTTGAATAGTTTCATGAAGATCTTCTCTGGGCTTAAATCCAGCCTTGATTGCATCCCATGTTGACCATCTACAGGTTGGATTCTCTAAAACTCTCACATAGTAAAAGGACTTAGCACTTGAATCAAAATCAGGATCATTCCAAACTGTTTTTAATTCCGATGCTCCTGCGTCTTGACTAATAGAGCAATCATTAATATTAACTCTAGCGCCATTATCAGGACATCTATTGGAAATTGGATCAACACTCATACCATCAGAACATGCAACATCGTAGACTTTCTCATACGGTGTTCCGCTATTCATATCAATCCAGCCTTTTATAATTTGAATTCTTTGCAATGCAGCACCGTTCTTATCTCTTTGTGCCCAAACAAGGAAGTCAGGGGTTTTATTGCCCTCATTCATCAAGTCTGATCCCATAGTCACGCCTTTAGCGTAAGCTTCACTCACCAGCGAGTCTGCATTCAAATCAATTGAAGATAAGTCATAACCTGCAAAGAAACGAACTGCTATTCTAGATCCGGTTGTTGCAAAGGTCTCTTTTCGTTTAAAAGCTTTAAAAATTGAATCACGAGTATTTTCCTCCGCCCAGGCCCCTGCTAATCCTGAGGCTCCCCATTGTGTAAAACCAGTATTGGCAAAAGTGCCCTGCTCTAATTCAATTGTGCTTACAGGCTGATTTAATGAGCTCGAGTATTCTTCTAATAATTTATTCTCTGCTTCATTAATTGGAATACTTCCTCGATTTGAAGCTGTGCTATCTAACAGACCAATCTTAGACCAATAATTTGATTCATCAAATGCTCCTGCGCCTGTATGTGTATCAGTTGAACCAATTAAGCCAAATTTGTATGGATTTCCTTGATTGCTAAAATCTAAAGTTAAACCATCTTGATAGGCTTGTCTTACGTATGAACCTGAAGGCTTGCTGTATGTTGGAGGTCGACTACCTACTCTTTTGTCCATAATCTCAAAATCTGCCCATTCGTCATCTGGTGATAACAATGGATGAGTATCTGACGTTCCTTTAACCTGAGTGATTTCAACAACTGGCTCATTTCTCATTCTCTTTTCAGCATATGCTTTATTTATAGCATTACCTTTAAAGGTTTCCATTTCAAACATCTGACCATTTGAACCATTACTATTATGAGGCATTGAGATTGTATCTATACCTTTATCTCTTAATCCATCCTGCCAGGTCCATAAATCCTCAGGATTTAAAGAATCAATTCTTGTCCAGGGTCTGATTGAGGCTGTTGATGAATTAAAAATAACATTTCTGTGAAGATTACCGCCTTCTGTATCTGTGGAGGTTGTAAATTCATAACCGATAAAGGCTGTAAAGTGACCAGGATCATTGTGCTCATTAGCTGATCTAGCAATATCTGACCAAGCTGATTTATGAATATCATAATCAAATGATCTTAATGCTCTTTGGGTATTTTTAGTAAACCATGCCTTTAAGGTTTCTGGATGCCACCATGGATTTGGTTGAATTATTGCCGCACTTAAAACTGAACTAAATATATTAGATCTTTCAGCACCTGATGTAACAGTAAGATTTTCAGGCCTATTAAGATTATTAAATGGTTTAGCAAAATCTAATTGTGAGATATCTGTAGAAGTATCCGCATAGGCTTGGATCATTCCCATATAAAAACCATGGTCAGTTACAGAATAAAAATCTAAAGGTTCACGTAATTTCATCTCAAAACCTAATGGATGCGAGATTCCTTGGCCTTTTGCATACTTATAGGCATCATCAGGTGAAGCAGTTACACCAAATACATATGCATCAAAAGAATATTTAGTATGGACATGAACGTCACCAAAATAAGCATTTCTCTCTGGATTGGCTGCAGGCATAGCTTTGCTTGATGCCGGCTTCTCAACTGAGTAATCAACTAACTCTAATGCTGAATCTGATTGAGTTAACTTAAATAAATTTAATAAAGGTCGTGAGTCATAGAGATCAACATATAGTAATCCTAGGACTAGAATAAAGAGTAAAGGTGTTCCAATTAAAATTTTTCTTATATATGTATTTTTTTTCATCATGTTTCCTGTAATTTATTAAATTCTAACATCTAAATATAAATTGTCATTGATTATGTCAATTGATTTTATATTGCCCAGTCAGACTTAATTAAATCTGAAGCTTTTTCACCAATCATAATTGTTGGTGCATTGGTATTTCCACCTACCAGAGTTGGCATAATTGATGCATCAACAACTCTCAAATTTGAAATTTTATGAACCTTAAGTTCATTATTAACAACACTCATTTCATCACTTCCCATTTTACAAGTACCAACTGGATGATAAACCGTATCAGCCTCTTCTCGCATTGCTTGTTCTATATCAGCATCATCATTAATATCTACAGGCCTAGAGGCATCTTCTTGTATATATTTTTTAAAGGGCTCTGTATTAAGAACTTTCATCATAATCTTATAACCATCAATCATATCTCTCATATCATCTGGATGACTTAAAAACTTAGGATCTATAAGAGGATCAGCAAAAGGATCAGCTGACTCAAGCGTAACCTCGCCTCTCGATTTAGGCCTTAATAAGCATGAATGGCAACTCAAACCAGTGCCCCAAACAGAAGTTCTTCCATGATCTACGACCATAGCTGGAGCATAATGAAATTGAATATTTGGAGCTTCCAAGTCATCATTGGTTTTAATAAAAGCGCCCGCCTCTGCAATAGTTGAAGTAAATACTCCAGTTTTCATTATTAAGTATTTTATAATTTCTAAAGGAAATTTAAAAAAGATTGTCTTTAAGTTAAATCCTATTAAATTCATTGAGTTATAGTTATGTACGGTTAGATAATCAATATGATCTTGAAGATTCTTGCCAACTCCAGGAAGATCAACTAAATGATCAATGCCGTGTCTCGTAATTTCATTAGCTGGTCCGACACCAGATCGTAATAATATTTGAGGAGATCCGAAAGCTCCTGAGGAAAGAATAACTTCTTTGGTAGCATGAAATGTAAAGGTATTGTTGTCTGTATCTATACACTCAACGCCTTTAGCTGAATTGTCTTCAATAAGAATTTTGTTTACATGGGTATCTGTTAGTACAGTTAAATTTTCTCTTTTAAGTGCAGGTACAAGATAAGCTTTAGCCGCACTACATCTTTTTCCGTTAATTTGAGTAGTTTGATAAAAACCAAAACCCTCTTGGTCTTCTCCATTAAAATCATCATTGTAGTTAAATAGTGCTGATCCAGCTTCTACGAAAGATTCACATGATTCTGGCTGATGACGAATCTTACTTACATTTAAAGGTCCGTTCTGGCCATGGTACTTATTATCATGCTCCTCATTATGCTCAGCTTTAATAAAGTAAGGTAATACCTCATCGTAAGACCATCCATCATTTCCAAGCTCAGACCAATGATCATAGTCCCAACGATGACCTCTTACATACAACATTGCATTAATAGAGCTCGAACCACCTAAAGTTTTACCTCTTGGCTGAAAACCCTTTCTATGCTCTTTAGTTTCATTAGACATTTTATGCATACCGCCAGCTGAATCAACAGCTACAGAAGCCGGCTCAG
>CESU01020955.1_pt1 | contig 14018 bp, 14 predicted proteins | sample 531141 | NCBI WGS metagenome assembly CESU01 (sample SAMEA2621401, study PRJEB7988) | marine metagenome | isolation source: saline water (ENVO:00002010), including
CAGGCATTGGCGCGGCTTATCACCTCACTAAGCAGTGCCCCGACCATAAGTACCTAATTTTAGAGAGCCGTGGTGCTATTGGCGGTACCTGGGATCTTTTTCGCTATCCTGGCATTCGCTCAGACAGTGACATGCATACGCTAGGCTACAGTTTTAAACCTTGGAATAGCGCAAAAGCGATTGCCGATGGTCCTTCAATTCTTAATTATGTTCGTGAAACTGCTACTGAAAACAATATTGAAGAGAAGATTCGCTATAGCTGTAAATTAACTCATGCTAACTGGGACAGTGACACTAGCCTTTGGACGCTAACCGTCGCTCAGACGGATACGGGTGAGAACGTCCAAATTACCTGTAACTTTTTACATATGTGTGCCGGCTACTACAGCTATGAACAGGCTCATGACCCCCAATTCCCATCGGTTGATGCATTTAAAGGAAAGCTTTTACATCCACAATTTTGGCCTGAAGACTTAAACTATGAGGACAAAAAGGTTGTGGTTATCGGCTCAGGAGCAACCGCCGTTACCTTAGTACCCTCAATGGCTGAAAAAGCCGCTAGTGTGACTATGCTGCAACGCTCACCTACCTATGTCATATCGCGCCCTTCCGAGGACTGGTTTGCCAATGGGTTACGTAAGTTATTACCCCACAGCTGGGCCTATGCGCTTACACGTCTGCGCAATACACGATTCCAAGAGCTTCTTTATAAACAGACACGCAAAAGACCCGAAAAAGTTAAAAAGACCATACTTGATATGGTGCGCAAGGAACTTGGTCCCGACTATGACGTGGACAAACACTTTACCCCCAGCTACAACCCCTGGGATCAACGTTTGTGTCTAGTCCCTGACAGTGACCTGTTTACCGCCATAAAAAATGGCAGTGCGACGGTAGTCACCGACCATATAGATAGTTTTACAGAGAATGGTATTCAGCTTAAATCCGGTGAGCACCTGGAGGCTGACATCATTGTTAGCGCCACCGGTCTGCAGTTAGTCATGATGGGGGGGGCAGAGATAGCCGTTGATGGCATAATCGTAGACTTCTCTAAGCTCTGGACCTACAAAGGTTTAATGGTATCTGACGTACCCAATATGGTGTCTACGTTTGGCTATATTAATGCATCCTGGACGCTGCGCGCAGATTTAACCGCTGAATGGGTCTGCAGAGCTCTGAACCACATGGCCGACACCAACACTACCAGCGTTGTGCCAGTTGTACCCGCAAACTTGCAGGACATGCCGGTAAGAAGCTGGATCGCAGACTTCCCTGCCGGTTACATGCAACGCATGATGCACTTGTTCCCTAAGCAAGGTGATCAAGAGCCTTGGATAAACACGCAAGATTTCCGCAGAGACCGCGCATTATTTACCCAGCCATTGGCCAAGGATACAGCGCTAAAATTCAGCACACCATTACCGCCGGTGGCAAAGAGCGCGTAGCGCCTACTTCGAGAAAGGGCTATTTGTTTAAGCCCTTGACTCTGGTCTATACTCCAGACTTTATAGTTCTGAAATGGAGCTAAAGACTATGCTTAAAATTGGAGAACTCGCCGAACTTGCCGGTATTTCACGCGACGCACTGCGTTTCTATGAGAAGCATGGGCTTATTACGCCAACCGCACGCACTGACTCGGGCTACCGCCTTTATTCTAAGTCTGATGTACTGCGTATTAGCTTTATTCTTAGCGCTAAAGAAGTCGGTTTTACGCTCAATGAAATACATCAGCTATTCGAACTTGAAGTCACCAAAGATGATAAGTCCTGTCAGGATGTAAAACAGTTTGTCGACAACAAAATACAGGTCGTTAATCAGCGTCTGACTGAAATAAAAAAGGTTAAGCAGTCATTACAAACACTCAGCAATGCTTGCTGTGGTGGTGATGAGCCCGCCACCGACTGCACCATATTAGGCGCTTTAAGCGTCCAAAATAGGTAACAATACATGTCTTTAATGCAACATTTTGTCGGTCTATTTATCGAGTCAGCGCCCTGGTTACTCATGGGGTTTACCGTTGCAGGACTCATGAAAGCATTCGTACCCAGTGAGCTTCTCGCCAAACACCTCGGTGAACCTGGTTTGATGGCCACCGTCAAAGCTGCTCTTTTAGGCGCACCTCTGCCACTTTGCTCCTGTGGTGTTATCCCAGCAGCTCTAGGCCTGCGCCGCAGCGGGGCCTCTAAAGCCGCAACAACCTCATTCTTGATCTCTACACCAGAGACAGGTGTTGACTCAGTAACCGTCTCTTACGCTATGCTAGGGCCGTTTATGGCCATCATTAGACCCATTGCGGCTATATCTACTGCAATTACCGCCGGCGTGCTGGTCGGCGCAGACAAAGATGAGTCTGCATCTATGACCTCAGAGCCTGTTCAGTCGTGCTGTGCCAGCAAAACCCCAGAACCCGAGTCAAGCTGCTGCAGTACAACTAACACAGAAGCCACTGCACCTGAAACCCTGAGCGTGCGGTTAAAAGACAGCATGAAGTTCACTTTTGTTGATCTTATTAAAGACATCAGCCTGTGGCTGCTAATTGGTCTGGGTATTGCCGCGGTGGTTAAAACCTATGTCCCTACCGAATTTTTAACCCAGTGGGGCGATGGTTTTATGGCCTTCATGGTAATGGCTCTGATTGGAGTACCCATGTATATCTGCGCCCTAGCCTCCACCCCAATTGCCGCTGGCTTGTTGTTTGCAGGCGTATCGCCAGGTGCCACATTAGTATTCATGCTGGTCGGCCCAGCTACCAATATAGCCACTATGGGTCTGGTTAAACGTGAACTGGGCAACCGTGCACTGGCTGCTTATCTTGGCAGTGTTGTCGGGGTTGGCTTTGCCTTTGGGTATTTGACTAACTACTTAGCCGCACAATGGAATATCGACTTTCTGGCCCAAACCCAAACTGCACATGCCATGCTTACCACGCCCATAGCAACAGTCTCTGCGTTGGTACTAGCTGGGCTAATGATTTACGCACTGGGATCCAAGTACCTAATGACATCCAAATTAAAAACACTCATTACGCATTCATAAGTGACTGCAAAAGGCCTTTTTTACTGATGACGTATAAAGATACTCTGGCGACAGGTTTAGGCGTACTGGTCATTTGTCTTGGGGCAATGATTGCGTTTAACCTACCCTTAAATGGCAGCGACATCCCAATCACCGGACAAAGCCTAGCAGTGTTGGTGATAGGCTTTGTGCTTGGACGAAAACGAGCACTGTTTGCCATCGCGCTTTATCTCATTTTAGGCGTCATGGGTTTCCCTGTTTTTGCAAAAGGCGCGTCAGGAATAGACACATTAATAGGTGGCAGTGGCGGCTTTTTGTATGGGTTTTTAGTTGGTGGTTATGTCTGTGGCGCACTACAAGAGAACGGTTTTGGGGATAGCTTTGCCGAGTGTTTAACCGCCATGACAATTGGCACTGCACTGATTTTAGTCTGTGGTATTGCTCAACTGACTTATCTATATGGGCTTGATAAGGCGTTAGAGTATGGATTTTGGCCATTTTGGCCAGGCGCGATCATGAAAATTATCTTAGGTGCCGTGATTGTTTATTACATGCCTAAAGATGGAACTAGCCGCAGCCTAGAATAAATCCGCTACTCTACACCTAACAGAGTATCGTGATTCGATTGAATCGAATATGCTATCCTTACTTGACTGCCACACCTTGGTGTATCAATTACACTGGCGGAGTTGAAACGAGAATTTAACGGATAAATATCCTCTTGTAGAAAATTGAATTTTTCAATGAAAGGAACAAATCATAAAAGCGAAATCCAACCAAAGCGCCCTTAAACTCATGATCGTATCGGCCATGGTAACTGGCTCCGCTGCTCTTAGTGTTTATACCCACGCTGGCTCAAGCACTTCAACCATGAACGTTAGCGCATCAGTTGGACATTCCTGCTCTATGGACTCCAGCCCAATGGCATTCGGAGCCTATGACGGTATTGTCGCAAATGCTTCGACCGCTCTTGAAGCCACTGCCACGATAGTTTCGACCTGCACCTCAGGCGCAGCGGCCCTGATCACTCTGAGTGCTGGTGCCTCCGCAGGATCGGGTTCGGCTGATGCGCCAGTTCGTCGAATGACTGCCGGAGCCGGAAAGTATCTAGTTTATCAAGTTTATTCAGACGTCGCTCGCGGGGCGATATGGGGAAATACCGCCCCCACAGGTGTGGCGCTTACCGGATCTGGCGTCTCTCAAACTTTTACGGCCTATGGTAGAGTCCTGGCCGCGCAACTAGCGGCCCAAGGAGTTTACAGGGACCAGCTCAGCGTCACAATTACTTACTGATGCTGACACGATCACTGGCACAGGCCCCTTGTGGCCTATTTTTTTGTTCCGAGGATCGGGGATCACAATTATCACTTTTATTGGTCGGAGAGGTAATTATTGAGTTTTTAGGTATCTGCGGCGGTTATTATAGTATTTTAGAGTAAAGTATACCTACATAGTTTATCGGTCTATCCTTCTGCTATATAGTAACTAAGCCTCTGTTTTTACGGGTTTTTTATGGTCGTTATATTTATAGTCGTATAGACATAATAATGGGTACGACCCCACTTGGCGCAAAGTACTTTTACTCTTAACAACTACTCTTCGTCCGACACAGTCTCTTTCCAATATGTATATACCCTCCTTAAAAAATTAGACCGCTTGGCACTGCAGCTTTAACTCATAGGAAAAAGTGTTAGTTTGATAATCTGTCATGTGTTATTCTGCAAAGCATGAAACCGCCAACAAAAGCATTAGGAAATGTAACTCGCCAGGCAAATAAAAAATTGCGTCGTGAACGTATATTCAATATCGCAAAGCGTCTAATAGCTGAACAAGGTTTAGAAGACTTTACTATAAGTGAACTTGCCGAAGAGGCTGGGGTTACTACGCCAACGATTCACAACCTATTCGGGAAAAAAAGTGACATCATTAAAGAGCTGGTCTGGAATTTAATTGAAGAAATGCAGAGCATTTCCCTCAACCCGCCTATCGATCCTATTGAAAATACAAAGTTCTTCGTCAATAACGTGGCTGCCACCTTCGAGAAAGATATAAACTTTTATCGCGCCGCACTTATGTCTGCAGAGCACCTAAGATTGTTTGACCCTACAATTCCAGATGGACCTTTTCAGCAAGCACAGCAACTGGCAACACCGAATAAAAAGTGGTACGAGCGAGGGCTGTTGTTAGGAAATATCCAACCCAGCATAATTATGGAAAAAGTTCACAATAGCAACCGACTTGCCCGAATTGACTGGGCTCTCGGCTACATTGATTTGAATCAATTTCGTCACCAGGTCATGAGGGGCATACTTTTGGTGTACGCGGCCGATGCCAGCCCCGAGCTTCACGTTTTGTTGATTGAAGAAATTAACAGACTCAACAGCCTGTAGTTTATTCCACTATCAGGTCCGTTATTAGCCACTAGGTTGTGCGGAGGCATTGCCAACTCAGTCAGATCAAACTAATAGGTAACATCAGACAATGCATGGCTAAAAGCAACGCCAATTTCCACGGCACATAATGCTCGTATCATCCTCTTTTTGGATTTCGTCCGGTCATTCCAGCACTGAGACGCCTAAACACTCCTGCCAGACGGTGTTTCAGTGTCATTTGTGCTTATTGAACTCGATAAACTCGGCTCTCAGTGCGGTCTTGGTGTGCTGACGGAGGCGCTATCGCCGTTTTCGGCTGCCTGTTGTCGCTGTGACAGGGCCTGACGAACTTCCAACTGACTGGCGTGACTCATATTCACTTTGAATGACATCCACACCGGTAACAGCATAATAATCGCCAGCCCCGGGCCCATAATCAGGCCCAGACCCCACGTTACCGTGCTGGATACTTCGCCTGGTTGCGCTCCAGCCTGCAGGCCTATCACGTCCAGAAACGGGCCGGCTATCAGGTAGCCAAAGGCGCCCATGAATTTGGAGGAAAAGAACGCCGCCGCAAAAACAACGCCCTCCTTTCGCTTGCCAGTGGCCAACTCTTGCTCATCCACGATATCAGCCAGCATCGAGTGAACGGTGATAACGCGCAGAATAGTCATGGTCATATGTATTGCCCAGTTGAAGTAGATCAAGGCAAACACCACCGTGCTGTTATCTGGCAGTAGGTCAAACAATTTCAACGGTGTCAGCCAGAGCAGGTTAATGCTGGTCAGGGCACAGGTCAGGCGCAGTATCTGTTGTTTTTCAAACAGCCGATTCAGTGATCTGGAAAACACGGCCGACAACAGTACCGCGAGAATAATGGGACCGGCAAACAGTAAGGAAGTCTGGATCGCATCCAGTTCCCAGAAATAGATGTAAGTCACCATTAGCAATGTAGCGGTAATGCTGCCGATACCGCCCACGGCCATATCCAACATCACCATGTATAAAAAGTTCTTGTTGCGAAATGTGATGAATATATCGCGCAGCATATTGCTGTCGGCATGTGCTGTACCGCTGGCGAGTTTGGGAATGTATTGCCAAGTGCCGGCAATGCAGATAACGCTAAACAGTATGACGAGCAAGGCGTTGACCCAGCCAAAAAAATGGTAATTGTCGATGAGGAAGCGACCGTCAAGGCCATTTTCTTCCTTAAATAAAAAAATCAACGCGGTGGCCGAGACAAGAGTACCGATAATCCAGGCCATATTGGTGCGCACCGCAGCCAGCTGTGTGCGTTCGTGATAGTCCTCGGTAATCTCTGCACCCAGGGCTAGGTAGGGCACCATAAAAAAGGTCAGAGCTGTGCGTACCAGCAGTATGCTAATCAGCAGCCAGGTAAACAGCTGGCCTTGGTCACTCAGCACACTGCCGGGTGGCCCGTACAGCATGACAAAACCCGCAGCCATTGGAATAACAGCGGCAATCATTAACGGGTGGCGACGGCCAATGCGCGAGCGCAAACGGTCTGACCAGGCGCCAACCAGTGGGTCGCTGATACCATCCCAGATAATTGAAATGCCGATGGCAAGACCGGTCAGCGTCCCCGACAGGCCCAGCACCTGCTTATAGTAAAGCAGGACAAAGACACCCATTGCCGCCTCTTTGAGTGCGTGACTGACAATACCCGAGCTATACAGCAGACGGTTATGCAAGCCAATACTTGAGACGTCATTGGAATAAGTTTGAAAATTTCGCATTAAAGAACTCGAATCAGAGCCCTAATTGTAATACGGAAGAACATGCGATATTAAATAGAAATATGCAAAATCAGCCTATCAACTCATTGTTTTAAAGGCGTAAATGAACCTAATATCTGGGGTTTGAGTTATAGCTCGCTTACTCCAAGTACTGTAATGAAACTCTATCTGAAAATGAGTTGTCATAAGTTCCGGCATCAACTTCAAGATCACTATTTTACAGACCCCGGGTGGTGAAATTGGTAGACACGGTAGTTTCAGGTGCTAGTACTCTAAAGAGTATTCCTCTCCCAGGTAGCATAGTAAAACGTAACCCGTTGCTTTTTTTATAGATTGAATCATAACTTTACAAAATTGAATCCACCTACCTTCAAATAGACTTTAGAACTCTGAAATCCAGTTGTTACTGATAAGAGTCTGAACCGATTTCTCTTAATGCATCGAGCTCTTCGGGTGTTAATAGATTCTCTCTGTCAGCCACATTTGACAAAATCTTAGTCGGTGATTTTTGATAATCAAGATTTTTTGCTGTGTCAATCGCCGCGGTAATACGCGTCTCAAAGCGAAGCAACACAATGATTACGCCCAGCGCAGCACCCACTAGCGAACCGGGCAACCCGATATAAGTTGCTGCCAGAAGTAGTGCATAAATAGTGGCTACCGCTCCAAATAGGGTTACGAGGACTGGAATAATATAGCGTCCATTTAGGAGGACGTTAACCAGGCGTAGATCTATTTCACGATTAAAGTTTGTACCATGTCCCTGCCCCTGATCGTTTTTCATCAAACTTAAAACCTATTCTGCTTGCCATTATAATTGCGCCGAAGCGTCGACAAAAATATATCTGTATCTATTACCATTTTAGTTTTCACGGCATATAGCCATTTGGTCGACAGATAAAAGCTTTGATCAGCATTAATTGAACTGCTCCAACCTCTCACTTTTTTTGCTTTTAATATATTTTTCCACTGGTTCATACTGAGAGTTTATAGCATACAGATTTAACAAACAAACAAATTTTATTAACTACTAAATTTAATGTATCACTAAATCTTATGTATCAACAAATTTGTGTTATACTTAAATCTGTTGACTTTCTGAGAACACGTAGATAATATACTTAATTGCATCGTCTCAGATCAGTTCGATGCGGACGATAACTAATCTATCTCTTGCAAAACACTGCATTTATTAACAAAAGGAAAACAACATGAAAACGAAACTTAATCAAAGCAAACTTAAACTTGCGATCGTATCAGCTATGCTACTTGGCACTGCTGGTCTTACTGCGACTGCCTACGCTGGCGCAGAGAAAACCATGGCCGTTAAGGCTAGTATCAATTTGGCCTGCCTAATAGAAACCACAGAATTAAACTTCGGCGCATATGATGCTGTTGTCGCCCACAAATCAAGCCCACTAAATAGTTCCGGCGTCACGATATCTTCGACTTGCACTGCTGGTTCCTCCGGAATTATAAAATTAAATGATGGCACAAACGCCGATGGCGCGAATCGCCGAATGGTACACGCTGTAGATAATACAAAGTTCCTAAACTATGCTGTTTCGGGGATAGAGTTCGGGGGAGCTAAATGGGACGCCTCTAGTGGCGTTGCCTATACGGGTACCGGTGCTAAGGAGACTTTGCCAGTTTACGGTCAAGTCGCACCTGACCAAAGCACAGCTATAAACGGAACTTACTCTGACACGTTAACTGCTACAATAACTTACTAATAGTAATATGAATATTGATGCAGGCCACTTGTGGCCTGCATTCTTATAATATGAGTAAGCAAAGGTAGTAGTGTGACAACAAAAGCAGGCCAAAGACTACTTAACCTTGCGATCATATCGGCCATAGCACTAAGCACCGCTGCTCTTACCGTGCGTGCCTACGCTGAAACAACAGCAAACCTGACTGTTTCAGCCGAGATCAACACGTCTTGCACCATAAGTAGCACAGACCTAAGCTTTGGCACGTATGATGGTATTGTCGCCCACGCATCACAAGACCTTACGGACACAGCCACGATATCAACGACCTGCACTAACGGTTCAATCGTCGTGATAACTATGGGTAGAGGCCAATACGGACGAATCGATGGCCCCGTTTTTCGCCAGATGAAAAATGAAGGAAGTAATAGTTATCTGGAGTATCAGATTTATTCTGATGCTGGTCATAGAAATGTATGGAGTAATAGATGGAACAGAATGAAATGGACGGCGCGTGTTAGTGGCACTGGTTTCTCTCAGGATAGGACTGTTTATGGTAAAGTTTTTAAGAATCAGCAAGACGCTGCGGCAGGAAGTTACACTGACACAGTCTCTATAGAAGTCATTTACTAATGCTGACACGAGTAATTATTCATTCCCCTTGTGGCCTAAATTCTTATAATATTAGCAATCAAGAGTAATAACGTGAAAACAAAAATAGGCCAAAAATCACTTAATCTTGCGATCATATCAGCCATAGTACTCAGCACCGCCGCTCTTACTGCGCCCGCCTACGCTGACGTAACAGGAAGCTTGGCTGTTTCAGCTAATGTCGCTGCATCCTGCAACATAAGTACCACAGACTTAGACTTCGGCACGTATGATGGTATTGTCGCCCACGCATCACAAGACCTTACGAAGACAGCCACGATGTCAGCGACCTGCACTAGCGGTTCAATCGTCGTTATAACCATGGGTGCAGGACATCATGGGCACTATCTCGCACCCTCGCGGCATATGAAAAACAAAGAAAGTAATAGTTATCTGAAGTATGAGATTTATGCTGACCCTGGTCATACATTTGTATGGAATTACGATAAGACTCGAATGAGAGCAGTCACTGAGGTGGTTGGTAATGGCGCCCCTCAAAATATGACTATTTATGGTAAAGTCTTTCAAAATCAAAAAGGTGCTGTGGCAGGAAGTTATACTGACACAGTCACTATAGGAGTACATTACTAATGCTGAAGCGAGTTATAATACAGGCCGCTTACGGGCTATTTCTTTTGGTAGCCGGAGTCAGCGTGGTTAGCGCAGCCTCTATTGGGGTGAGCCCGGTGCGTGCGACTTTATCCGCCGACCAGCAAGTGGGCGCAATCACCGTGCGCAACACTGGCACGGAGCCAATGTCGGTGCAACTGGAGGTGATGAACTGGTCTCAGCAAGACGGTGAGGATGTTTTCACAGCCACCCGCGAGGTGCTGGCCAATCCGCCCATTTTCACCCTGCCAGGCGGGGGCTCGCAGTTGATCCGGGCCGGACTGCGCCGTGCGCCTGATGCGCGCAGCGAGCTGACCTATCGCATCTTTCTGCAAGAATTGCCGCCGCCGCCCAGTCCAGATTTTAATGGGGCAAGGATGCTGATGCGCGTTAGTCTGCCGGTGTTTGTATTACCTGCGCTTGCCGCTGAACCCGTGCTGCGATGGGGGGCCGAGCGCACTTCGGATGGCGCCCTCAAAATCAGCCTAGCCAATATTGGTAACGCCCATATCCAAATTGCTAACTTCAGTCTGTCGCTGCCCGGCAGCGCGCAGCCTTGGATAACCCAGCAGGCCTCTACATACGTTTTACTCGGACAGAGCCACGACTGGATCGTGCCAGCCAACGCAGAAAATCCGCCTCTGCCACCGGGCGCCATCCTACAACTTTTTGCCCAGACAGATGCCGGTGACATGGAGGCTGACGTCTTGATTACACCTTAACATGGACCAAGTGTGCGCTATCGCCCACAGAATTAATGCCAGCAGATTTCTAAATGCATTCCTACTTTTGCTAATCATGCTGACACCATCTGTGTCGTTAGCGGCAGACACCGCGATTGCTGCAGACGAAATTTTGTTGGATGTGTTTATCAACCAGCAGCGCAAGGACACCGTAGTGTTGCTGCGCAGAGACGGTCGTCTGTTCGCGGGGGCTGAAGATCTGCGGCGCTGGCGCATGCGCTTGCCTGAGACGAACCCTCTAAACCTCTACGGCGAAGACTTCTATGCTCTTGATGCGCTAGAGGCCCTGACGTACAGATTAGATGAATCTACACAAACGTTGGCGATGCAGGTGCCTCCAGGCTTATTTGATGCGACCAGGTTAATGGGGGAGGAGACGAGATTTAGCGCCCCCGCCCTGGCGTCTCTCGGCGGCTTTCTTAATTACGATGTGACTGCCAATCATGCACAGGGGCAAACCAATATTAACGGGCTGTTTGAATTGGGCGGTTTCGGTAGCTGGGGTACAGCCCAAACTAGTATTTTGGCGTTAGACCTGAACGGGCAAGCTAGCGCCATTCGGCTGGATTCTACCTGGACACGCGACCAGCCGATGCAGCTCAACAGCTTTCGTTTCGGAGACGCGACCAGCGGTACGAGTAGTTGGGGCGGTGCGGTGCGCTTTGGTGGGGCGCAGTGGGCGACCAATTTTGCCACCCAGCCTAGTTTAATCTCTTTTCCGCTGCCAGGGATTTCTGGCGAAGCGGCGCTGCCCTCCACGGTAGACCTTTATGTCGATAGTGCCTTGCGCATGCGGCGCCAAGTTCCCAGCGGGCCCTTCAGTATCGAGAATCTGCCGGTACCAAGCGGCCAAGGGGACGCGCGTATCGTAGTGCGCGATATGCTGGGGCGCGAGCAGATCATCACTCAGCCATTCAATACCAACTCACAGCTGCTGAAGCAGGGCCTACATAATTATTCTTACGAGGTCGGTTTTGTGCGCAGAAATTTTGGTATCGATAGCAACAACTACGGCCGCCTGGTAGCGGTCGGCACGCACCGTTTGGGTCTCACCGAGCAGTTCACCGGCGAGGTTCATGCTGAGTTTCTCGGTAATCAGCAGACCGTGGGGCTGGGCGGCGTGCTGACGTTGCCTTCCGCTGGCGTATTATCTGGTTCCTTTGCTGCGAGCCACAGCGATAAAGGCGTAGGCGGATTGCTGGGGCTCGGGTTTCGGCGACAGAGCCGCTCCTTTAGTTTTGGTGTAAACACTCAGATCGCTAGTCAGCGCTTCGTAAAGTTGGGTATGCAGCTCGAAGAGCTTGCGCCCCGACACATAAGCCAGGCCTTTGTAAATCTGTCAACCACCGACTATGGCGCCTTCTCTGCGAGATACACGCAACAGGCCTTTTATGACCAGGAAGATAAAACAATAGTGAGCGGGAGTTACGCCAGAAAAATAGGAAGTCTAGGCAACCTAAGCATGTCCATGATGAGATTTTTAAGCGGTAACGCAGGGACGGTCGTTAGCCTGAACTTCTCCATGCTATTAGGCAATCGGACCAACGCTAACATTAGCACGACTGCCAAGCCTGGCCGCGAGCAGGCACAGTTACAGTTGGGCCGCAGTGTGCCAGCCGGCAACGGGGTGGGTTATCGTCTAGTTGCCGGAGCGGGCGATTCAGATGCCCGTCAGGCGGAGCTAAATATGCAAAACCAGGTTGGTAGCTATAGCTTGGGAGCATCCCAGACCAATGGCCAGACGGCTTTCCGCGGGAGCGCAAACGGCGGCATAGCGTTCCTTGGTGGTAGCGCCTTCTTGAGCCGGCGCATTACTGACAGCTTTGCTGTGGTGAAGGTGCCCGGCTATTCTGGCGTGGGCATCTACGCGGACAATCAACTGGTAGCGCGCACTGATACCAATGGCAGCGCGTTGCTGCCAAGGCTACGCCCATACCAAAAGAACACAGTACGCATCGAACAGGCTGATTTACCGATGGATACGCAGATCGATGCGGTGCAGCTAGACGCCGTGCCATATTTCCGCAGTGGCCTGCTGCTGAAGTTTCCGGTTAAGCGATCACGTGGAGCATTGCTCACCGTGGTCCTGGAAAATGGCGAAGCTTTGCCAGCGGGCGCACTGGCGCAAATTATTAGAGATAACGTTGAAAAAAATGAAGTATTCCCCACCGGCTTAAGGGGCGAGCTTTATCTGACCGGGCTGGCGGCGAGCAATCGACTGAGAGTCACTTTGCTAGAGCAGAGTTGTGAGTTCATGCTGCCTTTCCCAGAATCGACAGAGCCGTTGCCCTATCTAGGAACTTATACCTGTACTAGAGTAGCGCCATGAAAACATTTATCAGCCTAAAATCCAGCATCTGCCGAACTTTTCAACTGCTTCGTTCTACAGTGGCAAGTGTCTTTGCGGGAACACGCAAGCGCAACGCGGCGGTGCCTTGGCTTGTCGCATTGGCCTTTACATTAACAGCGCAGCAGGGTCATGCATGCACCTTTAACGTTACAGGGGTGAACTTTGGCAGTTATGATGTGTTCAGTAATTCAGCGCTTGATACCACCGGCAACATTGACGTGAACTGCCCTAGCGGCGTCGGGTATTCCATGGCCCTCCGCGCGGGCAGTGGAACCTATACGCAGCGTATAATGAACAGCGGCGTCCACAGGCTCAATTACAACCTTTACACCGCCGCTAACCACGCCGTCGTTTGGGGCGACGCCACCAGCGGCACCGTTACAGTAAACGGCACAGGTATTGGTGGGAATGTAAATCACGGGGTATACGGCCGCATCCCCGCCCTCCAAAACGTACACGCGGGCAGCTACAGCGACACCGTCACTGTAGTACTAACTTTTTGACAAAATATACGTGAAAACGTGCGCGTGGGAAGTGGGCAAAACCGTAGGGTTTTCACATAGTATCTAGCGCCATAATGTCTTTTCCTCACGAACCATTCAAAGACCCCTGCCCTTTAAAACAGTATCTTCGCTGAAAGCATTTGATTACCCTATTTTTTAGGGTGCATGTCTTATCCGCTGGAGGGTTACTTTCCGTTAAACAGCTAGGTCGCGCACAAAAAAGGAATTATTAAGGTGTCCTATCTCATGTAGACGCCACTAAAAAAGCGGCCCGTGGGCCGCTTTTTTCTTAACTACTTAACTGCT
>CESU01086818.1_pt1 | contig 13925 bp, 14 predicted proteins | sample 531141 | NCBI WGS metagenome assembly CESU01 (sample SAMEA2621401, study PRJEB7988) | marine metagenome | isolation source: saline water (ENVO:00002010), including
GGAAACCGGCAATCACTCGCAAAGAAGATGAAGGGCCGTCGCTGGCACTCACTACGAGGGAGAACATGGTCGTCGTATCTGGAAGCAACGCTCGCCTGCTGGCGACCCAACTTGCAGATTCCCTCGGTTGGGAACATCATTCCCTCGAAACTCGAAGGTTCCCTGATTCTGAAGGGTACATCCGGATACCATCGGAAGTCATTGATGCGGTTCGGAAGGAACCTGTCGTTCTGGTTTCAAACACATTCCCCGATGCCGGAATCGTCGAAACATTGTTGATGTTAGAAGCCATAAATGATGTACGGCGTGGCAATTTAGAAAATTTGAGGGACATTGGCCCTCAACAATTGGAAGATGTAGGCCCCGGAACCCTGCTTGCTGTACCATATTTTGGATATTCTCGCCAGGATAAACGATTCAAACCGGGCGAAGCAATCTCTGCTCGAGCCATCGGCCACCTGCTTGCGTCTCGATGCGATGGAATCATTGTCTTTGATTTGCACGCTCCAAAGGTGCTTGAAGACTTACCAGTGCCAGTCGCATTCACATCCGCTATGCCTGAATTAGCAAAGCACCTGCAGGAAACTGTAAATCCTGATTTTATTCTTTCACCCGACAAAGGAGCAATTGAACGGGCTTCGGCGGTTGCAACGGCCATTGATTGTGAATTTTCCTACCTTGAAAAAACAAGAATCGACGCTCACACCATCGTTCACCAAGCCAAAGATCTGAACGTCGATGGTAAAGTTGTGGCGATTGTTGATGACATGATCGCCACGGGAGGCACCATTTGTCGAGCGGCTGAGGCGTTAAGGAGCCAGGGCGCGGTTGCAGTTCATGCTGCTTGCTCGCACGGATTGTTCACCGGTGGAGCCATTGCTCGACTCATCAGATACGTGGATGGCGTGCATGCGACAGGCTCGCTAGCAAACCCCCGAGATGTCATCTCCGGAGGCCCGGCGCTCGCTCGAGGGGTCGATGAATTGTTTACCACCCTTAAATGGGATAAAAAGTGACGCAGTAGCCCGTTTAGACTGCGCGAACACCCTCCTTTTTAGCCTATTTTCAGCCTCCAGCGAACCGGAAACCTTCCGTCGTGTTTATATTCGCGAGGTTCTGCGCATGGAATGCCTTAACATGAGGAAGAAGTGATATCCAATGAGTGTACACGTGCGATTTGAAACCCCTGAAGAAGTATCTGACAAGATCTATGACATGCTGCAAGCAAACAACAACGGCCGCCTGAAGAAGGGCAGCAACGAAGTGACCAAGACCGCAGAACGCGGTACGGCTCAATTCATCGTTCTTGCAGTTGATGTGAACCCACCTGAACTCCTTGCTCACATTCCATTGATTTGCGAAGAGAAAGGCATCCCATACGGATACGTTCCATCTCAAGAATTCCTCGCTAAGGAAGCTGGCCTTCCTGACGGTGTCAAGACCGCATCGATTGCAGTCATGGAAATCACCAAAGGCGCACAAGAAAAGTTCACCGAAGTCGTTGACCTGATCAACGGACTCAAGGCTTGAACTTGAAGTTTGGAGGAATAAAACATGAGCGAAGAACTCAACGGTTGGCCAGCAGAAGTCGTCGAAATCGTCGGCCGCACTGGTATGACCGGAGAAGCAACTCAAGTCAAGGTCCGTGTCAATGACGCACCTAATCCACGTGACGTTGGGCGAATTATCTCCCGCAACGTCCTCGGTCCAATTCGTGTCGGCGACATTTTGATGCTCAAAGACACCGGTCGTGAAGCCCGTAAGCTCAACTCGAGGTGAAGTGTATGCCAGAACGTAGAATCTGTACTTTTTCCGGTGAAGAGATCGAACCAGGCACGGGCATGATGTTCGTCCGCCGTGACGGAAGCGTCATGTGGTTCAAAAATTCCAAAGCCCGTAAGAACATGATTAAACTCAAGCGAAACTCCCGTCGCGTCAAGTGGACTCGCCACTTCGTGAAGGGCGGCATCCAGTGAGTTTACCCCTGTAAACGAGCAGCACAACCGCAAAAGCGGAATGAATCACCTACCTTGGGGGCCGTATGGCTCATAAAGGGGGCTCCAGTCGGATGGTTTGGTGAACACCATGGAAACAACCTATGTTATGATCAAGCCTGATGGCGTACAACGTGGACTAATTGCAGAAATTCTCGGTCGATTTGAGCGCAAAGGGCTCAAACTTGTCGGACTCAAATCCGTTGTAGCAAGCCAAGACACTGCGGAAGCACACTACGCTGTCCACAAGGAACGCCCATTTTATCCAGGACTCATCAAGTTCGTGACCTCTGGCCCTGTTGTCTGCATGGCTTGGTCCGGAAAAGATGCAATCACCGTCGCTCGCACCCTCATTGGCTCCACCAATGGCCGTGAAGCAACACCCGGCACCATCCGAGGCGACTTCGGCATGGACATGGGCTTCAACATGATTCACGGCTCTGACGCTGCAGACACTGCTGCGTTCGAACTTGGCCTTTGGTTCCCTGAAGGCCTCATGGAATGGGATCAAACGATCACCGCCTGGGTTTACGAGTGAATACCATCCCCGCAAGGGGTTAGAGGTGATATGATGGACGAAACCGAACAGGATTCGCCCGACACCTCCACCTCTGAGCGTGGCCACAACCGCCAACCGATTGTATCTGTTCTTGGTCACGTTGACCACGGCAAAACCAGTGTGCTTGACTTGGTCCGTTCAGTTGGAAGCGAACGCCAAGCCAGCGTAATGGCTCGTGAAGCAGGTGGTATCACCCAACACATCGGAGCTACCGAAGTTCCAGCCGATGTGCTCAACAAAACGTGTGAAGCCATGCTCGGTGGTAAGAAATTCAAATCCCCGGGTTTGCTCTTTATCGATACACCTGGCCATCATTCGTTTGTCAGCCTCCGAAACCGAGGCGGGTCAGTTGCTGACATCGCTGTGCTTGTGGTCGATGTCATGGAAGGGCTTCAACCACAGACCATTGAGAGTTTGAAAACTCTGAAGGAGACGCGTACCCCGTTCGTCATCGCTGGAAACAAAGTTGACCGAATTCACGGATGGAGAACCAAGCGTGGTCGCTCGTTCATGGATTCCTTCAAAGATCAACGGGAAGATGTTCAATCGCTTTTTGAAGACCGATATTGGAAGATGCTCGGGCAGTTCTCTGAACACGGGTTCAACATCGAGCGATACGATCAAATCAGGGACTTTCGCCAGAACGTTGCTTTTGTTCCAATGTCCGCAAAGGATGGTGAGGGCCTGCAAGATTTGCTTGCTGTTACCGTCGGGCTTGCTGAACGGTTCCTTGAGGACCGGCTGACCGACACGCTTGGTTCGGCTAAAGGTACGGTTTTAGAAATGCGAGATGAAGTGGGGATGGGTAAAACCATCGATGTCATTCTTTATCGAGGTGACCTCAAGGTTGGCGACCACATTATGCTGGCCGCAAACGATGGACCTTTTTCCACTCACATCAAAGGGCTCAAACGCCCCAAAGGCATGTCCGAAATGCGAGATGCTGGCAAGCGTTGGGTTAACTTTGACCGCGTCGAAGCGGCGTGCGGTGTCAAAATTGTTGCTCCGAAATTGGAGAACACAATTGCAGGTACCACCTTGTATCGAGCGAATACCCCTGAAGAAAGAGAACATGCAGAGGCAGCAATCCGCCAAGAATGGCGAGCCATCTTCGACACCATGCCAATCATGTGCTCAAAATGCAGCGATGTGTTTCCTCGTGCGGAGTTCAAAGACCACACCAAGAAAGGTGCATGCAGAGGCGCAGAAGAAGAGCGCAAAGGTGTCGTCATCAAGGCCGACACCGTCGGTGGTTTGGAAGCGCTTGGTTTCGAACTTGCAAAATTGAAAATCCCTGTACGTCAAGCCACAGTTGGCCCCGTCAACAAGCGCGATGTTTTGATGGCCCATTCAGCACAAGATCCGTTGAACAAGGTCATCCTAGGCTTCTCGGTCAAAGGCAATACGGAAGTCGCCGAATCCCTTAATTCGGAAGATTCTGAAATCAAATTCTTTTCTGGTAGCATCATTTACCACATTCTCGATGCCTATGAAGCATGGCGAGAAGAGACCGCTGAACAGATTGCGGCTGAACTTCGCGAATCACTCGTGTATCCAGGCCGGCTGTTGTACCTGAAAGACCACACATTCCGCGCCAAAGGTCCAGCCATCGTGGGCATGCGTGTGGTGGGAGGCCGAGTCCATATCGGTCAGCGATTGATGAAACTTGACGGGACACCTGTAGGTCAAATCAAGAGCCTGCGTACCCGCGATTCTGATGATGTCAAGGAAGCAAATCAAGGCGACGAAGTGGCTGTTGCAATCAGTGGCCCAACGGTTGGCAGGCACATCGAGGAATTGGATGAATTCTATGTTGATGTCCCGGAATCACACGCCAAGCGTTTGAAGAAAATCGATCTCAACCCGATTGAACAAGAAATTCTCGAGGAATTGATTCGTTTGCATCGAAAGGAAAATCACTTCTGGGGCCGCTGATGCTTACCGTGAATCTGAGCGCTCTTGGTTGACATATTGTTGACTTGCCTCCCCCTCACATTCATATATGGAAGGGCGCGGTTGAGAACTTGTCCTTTGGAGGCCTTCAACATGGAAGCAGGATTCACAGCCGCACCCGCAATGGGTCAAAACCCCGGAACTCAAGATTTGATTGGTACAGTTTCCGCCATCTCAAACAGCCTCATGAACGAAGTCAGCAAAGTGATCATCGGTAAAAACGAGAACTTGCGCCGTGTCACCGTCGGTATCTTGTCGAACGGTAACATTTTGCTGGAAGATTTCCCAGGTCTTGCTAAGACCCTTTTAGCCAACACTTTTGCTCAAGCACTCGGCTGTAAATTCAAGCGAGTTCAGTTTACCCCGGATTTGCTCCCTTCGGATATTATGGGGACATACATGTACGACCAAAAAGCAGGCGAGTTCAAACTCCGTGCTGGTCCATTGTTTTCCAACATCCTGCTTGCTGACGAAATTAACCGTGCACCTCCAAAGACCCAAGCGGCTCTTTTGGAAGCCATGGAAGAAAAGCAAGTGACGATTGAAGGGATCACGCACAAGTTGCCTGCTCCGTTCGTTGTTATTGCAACTCAAAACCCAATCGAGCAAGAAGGAACATACCCGCTGCCTGAAGCGCAAATGGACCGTTTCTTGATGAAAATGAGCATGGGCTACCCTGACCGTGCAGAAGAAAAAGCAATTCTAGCTCGTCGTAAGTTGAGAGGAAAGGACGGTCACGACGTGCTGCAAATCACTTCACCAAAGAAGGTCGTCGCTATGCAAAAAGCCCTCGAGACCGTTCACGTTGACCCGGCGATTCTCTCCTATTGCGTCGAAATTGTTCAACGAACCCGTGAAGACCACCGCGTCACCAACGGAGCGTCGCCTCGTGCGTCGCAATCGCTGTTCAAGACTGGCCGTGCTGCCGCTGCAATCGCAGGGCGAAACTATGTGATTCCTGATGACATCAAAGGCATCGCTTTGCAAGTGATTGCTCACCGTATCAACATGAAGCCTGAGGCTAAGATTCGTGGAATCACCGGTGCGCACATCGTGCGAAAGATCCTCTCGGAAGTCCCTGTACCGGTCATCCAACCCGCTTGATGTTTGTACCATTGTGGTTGCATTCAAAGAGGAGAACCGCTCTCCATAGATTGTCCGAGGAGGTGAACAGATGAACCCATACAAGATGGTCATAGCGGTAGCGAATCAAAAAGGTGGTTGTGCCAAAACAACAACCGCCGTCAACCTTGCCGCAGCATTGGCCAAAGGTTCACCTCGCCAAGGCCTTCCAAAGTCCAAGGTATTGCTCATCGATTTGGACCCTCAGGGAAACTGTGCAACATCGTTTGGCGTGGAAAAGAAAAACGTCAAGAAAACTTCCTACGATCTTCTCACCAACGATTCTGGAGAAGACCTTCCATTGATGGAAGAATACCTCATCGGCCCTGAAGAACTCACGAAATCCATGCAGGACGCATGGAGCCTGCGCAACAACAACAAGAAAGCACCCGACAATGTCTCTGTCGGCCACCTCTGGCTCTTACCCAGCGACATTCACCTGTCAGGCGCTGAGATTGAATTGAGCCATAAAATTGGACGAGAAACCAGGCTTCGTGAAGCCTTGATGCCCATCATCGATGAATTTGATTACATCGTCATCGATACGCCCCCTTCCCTCGGTCTTTTGTCGATCAATGCCATGTGCGCTGCAAACTGGGTAATGGTACCGGTTCAGGCGGAATACTATGCGCTCGAAGGATTCAGCATGCTGATGAACTCGATCAAGATGATTCAGCGAAGAATTAACCGCAATTTGAAAATTTTCGGCATCGCCATGACCATGGTGGATGCTCGTTCCAAACTCAGCCGCCACGTGTGCGATGAAGTGAATAAGAAAATGCCAAACAAGCTGTTCCAGACCACCATTCGCCGATTGGTCAAAGTGGCTGAAGCCCCTTGGAGTGGAGCACCAACGGTGCTGCTCAACAAGCCAACCAATTCAGGAGCAGGCGCTGGGTCCTTAGAATACTGGACCTTAGCAAAAGAATTCCATCAACGGGTGCTGGAAATGCGCAGGGAATTTGGCGTCAATGAAGAGCCTCGCCTTCTTCGCAAGCGTAAAAACCGGTGATTTTAGGCTCTCGGGCGCCCAAATAGGGGTGAAGAAACCGACATTTTAGCAGCGCTTCCTTCGCGGGGGTTAAGTAGCCTAAACGACGCAGAGTTAAGCAGGGATTGAGATGACTGGTGAAGGAATGACCTCCGTAAGCGTGAGTTATGAAGTTCGAAGGCAACTGAACACAATGCGCAGCACAAGCGGTCACAAGAGCGTCAATGAGTTGCTCTTGGATATGGTTCGTGCTCACAAAATCGCCAAAATGAACGGCGAGATCGAAACCCTGAGGGACAGAATGAAGGCCGTTGCCGATGTTGAAATCGAGCATCTGGTTGACCGTTTGAACCTCGCTCCATTCAAGGTGTGATCGCATGATGAAATGGCGACCACCCGGCTACGAGTTCGATGCTCGTAATTTGGTTCGTGCCTTGTTCAGTGAAAACACGAGTGAAGGTAAGTTGCTCGAAGCCGCTGCGTGTGGCCATGTAGAAATTTTTGCTAAGGGCACCGCTTGGAACGGTGTGCTCTGGTTGATTATGAACACGCTGAAGCAAGATGGCAAACCCGTCTACACCGGTGAAGAATTGGGCGCTTTGCGAGAAGCTTTGCCGATCGTTTGGCGCTGAACAGAACTCAAAGCGATTCACATTGGTGAACTTGGTTCACTTTTGCTTATCCAACCATTCTTGGCCGTACCATTTCCACTGGTCCATTGTCCACCCTTCAGGGAGGCCTGATGCTGGCACTGGTGGCACTGCTGCTGCAGCGGGTGCTGTAGCGGGTGCTGCTGCTTCTGGCTCTGATGCTGTCGGCATGCCTGCAATGTTTTCGATGCTGTCTTCTTCGCTGTAGAGGGAAGAAGCCTCAATCGCTTCGGAAGCGTCCTCTAAGGAGTCGAGATCTTCGTCTTGGACGGTGAAATCAAGGCTTGCAACGTCATCATCCCAAGCGGAATCTGATTCAACCCCGCCTTGGGCGGAAAGACCTGCTGTCCCTTCAAGCGCTTCTGCAGAGGCGGAGTTTTTGCTTTGAGTTGGAGGGAGTGCGGTTCCGTAAATTTTGAGATTGGATTTTGTCTTGCGTCGCTTGCTCATTGCCCCGACAGCAACGATGATCAATGTGAGGACTGCAAAGGCAGAGCCTCCAACGGCTATGACCTGCTTCACCGTCGTGCTGTCGACATCTGAATTAGAATCGAGTAAGCCTGCGTTCTTGCTGGTGTTCCAAGCTGCATAGGAGTAGTCGCTTTCATTGGCGTTCTTGCTCCGAGCAAGATAGGCTTGGTAATCATCGCTGCGCCAACCCTTGCATGCGTCGGAAGTATCATCGAAATTAAGCATGCAGTGGTCTTTTTCGGTTTGGACCAACGGGCGAGTGTCATCGTAATCTGCATTGGACCCGACACCATCTTTGTCTCCGTCAAAATGTTCATCGGGATCTGTTTCCATACCTATGGACTCGGTTCTGTCAACCCATCCGTCCCCGTCAAGGTCCTGACAGCCATTGGAAGCGACTTCAACAAACCCGAGTAAGGCCGTTGCGTTTGCGAGCCATGCTCGCGTGGAGTTGCCAAATTCCCACGGGCAAGCGTCTGGTAGCAATCCGGTGGTGTTGTCGCCATAGCCATCGCCGTCTTGGTCGCGCCATTGGGTGCCTTGGGATGGCAAGGCATCTGCACCTTGCTCGGCGCCGTAGCCTGCATCGGGGTTGGAATATCCGTCGAGGTCCGTGTCAGGGCAACCGTATCGGTCCTGTTTGGAAAATCCGTTTTGCGTTGGGCATGAATCTGGCATCAAGCCATCTGGATTGCTGCCGAAACCGTCCACGTCCTCATCGGCCCACTGTGTGGGTTCGTCAGGGAACATGTCGCCGTTCTGCCCTTGCATGTTGTCGCCATAGCCGTCGCCATCTCGGTCTTGCCACTGTTCTGCATTGTTCGGGAAAGCGTCTCCGTTTGTGCCTGCTGGGTTGTCACCGTAGCCATCAGCATCGGCATCGACGTATTGAGTTTCATCTGTGGGGAAGGCATCGCCCATGAAGCCGTCAATGTTGTCGCCGTAGCCATCGAGATCAGCATCGTTCCACTGAGTGATTTCATTCGGGAAGGCATCGTTGGTGTCGGTCACGCCGTCACCGTCGGTGTCCAAATCATAGAGGCGGACTTTGGAGTAGGACACAAAGGAGGTGATGATGTAGACTTCACCAGTAAACGGGGTGGAGGAACCAATCACCGGGCCTTGAGAGGTATAGGTCTCGCCCTCGCTGAACGTCGCCCCGTCAATCATGGTCAGTTTCCCATTTTGGGTGCCTGCAATGTAGGTGCTGTTGTCTACTTCTTCAAGATGAACAACCGAAGAACCGTGGCTGAGCGAAAGCGTTTCGACGGCCCACGAGTTTGTATCATACCGGTAAACAGCCCCGTTGGCAGCGCCGACAATTAGGTTTCCATCGTGATCTTCAATGAGTGCGTTGACAATGCCGCCTGGTTCATTCAACGTGGTCAATAATGTGCCTCCGTTGTCCGAAATGTACACCTTCGAGTCATAGCCTCCCATAGCGATTCGCCCGTTATCAAGAACTATGAAAGAATTGAATCCGCTCTGTATTGGTGGGGAGTTTGTGGCTGTTGCTCCTTCTGAATTGTATTCTTCAGCCCGGCGACGCCCGGCAAAGAAAGCAAGCCAAAGGTCCCCTTCTGAATCCCAATCCACGTCATTAACGGGATCGGTGGTCGAAATGTTACGGTTGGCTATTTGCAACACCATGTGAACGATGAACACACCTGAATCGTGGGCCACTGCAGTGAGCAGTTGCGCATCGTCAAGCCGTGCTCCGTTTGCACTCACACCGAGTTCGATGTTCCACAGAGGAACGAGAATGCCATTGCTGAAGGCGTTGACGCTCAGGTTTCCTTCACCATCAACGGTCAGAACAGTACCGTCGTTCATCACTTCCCAGTGAACCAACTTCACGGCCGTTTGATGCGTATAGCCTGCATCGATGAGTTCAACGTCGTTCGCTGCTACAACGGGACCAAAGGCCACCAATGGGAGCATCGTGAAGGCGATGAACAGAACAAGAAAGCGGTTCATACCCAAGGCCAAGCCTTCAATCAATATGAAGGAGCCGATGCCCGGTGTAACCCGCTTTGGCGCGAATCAAGACTCGTCGGTTGATTCTTCCTCGTCTTCCGCATCAGGTTGGTGAATCTTGAGCGGCGTCATTCGGCGAACCGGAGTCAATGTTGCTTTGGAGTCCTTTTCTGCTTGACTCGATGTTGATTTCGATGCCGGCGATGCGATGCTTGGAGGGGCACCTCGTGCCTTTTTGGGCGTCAATTGTGGCGGCACTGCCTTCAACGTGGTGGTCTTGACTGGTTCAGCTTGTTCAACAGGTGACAAGACAGTGGTGATTGGTCGCATGACTGCAGATTCTTGCTCCGCTTCTTGTTCAAGATCTTCAGAGGATGCCTCTGTGATTTGTTCGACTGGATCTGCAACTTCAGTTTGCACTGGTGCAATCTCTTGGGCGACTGCAGCTTCCAATTCAGCCGTTGATTCCGGCAGTTCAGTTGTCACAGGAGCCCCGATGGCTTCACCAGCCGGCAGAGGCACGTCTTCGAGTTGTGGCATTACGTTTGGTTGAACCAACGTGTTTGCAGGCTGAAGCGGTGTTCGAACAACCTTCGGTTGCACTGGTTGTGCGAGTTGTGGCGCCGTTGCCCCGAGAGGAGATTTGATCGGTTTGACAAGTGGAGCGCCTGGCATGGTCATCGGTTTTGAACTGGTCGAAGGTGCTCGCATACCTGCTAGGCCCATGCGAGGTTGTTGCGGTGCCTGAGCGCCCATCGTACCTCGCATTGCTCGGCCTGCGGATGCACCGAGAGCGTTTGGCCTTGCGCCCAAAGCCGACGGATCCATAGCGGTGGATGCTTGGCCTGGGGCGTTTTGCCCAGAGATGGATTGCATCCACATCTGACGCTTTTCTGCTCGTGTATCGGTGGATTGCAGGTCTCGGAATTCGCTTTCTCGGGATTGATAGGTCTCTTCTTCCTCATCAATCTCGCCTTGTACTTGCTTTGTGACTGCGTCTCGCATTTTGTCTTCAGCCATTTCCTTGAAGGCATCCATCTTTTCAGTCAGTCCTTGCAAACGGTTTCGGATTTCAGCACGCTTTAGGCCCAGTTGAGCCTCAATTTCAGCACGAATGTGTGCTTCACGCTTGCGAACATCGATGAGGGCTTTGTTGCGCATGATCTCTTCACGCTTGTCCAATTGGCGTTCGAGTTGAACAGCAACTTCCTCTTCCTTGCGCTCTCTGAACGCATTGAGACGTTCTTCCATATCGACTTCTAATTCGAGTGAAGTTTCTTCCTTGAGTAGATCTAAATCCGTCTCAAAGGTCAGGCGTTCGTTGCGTAATCCTGCGTCAACCTCTGACATGATGGCTTTTCGCGCCGATGCTTCACGAGACTGGAACTCGAGTTCGAGCCTTTCGGACCAATCTGTTTTCTTGGAGTCATACTGGTTTTCGAGTTGTTCACGCAATTCTGCTTCTCGTTCATAGCGGAACCGAGCAAGACGGTTTTGGATTTCTGCTTCACGGGCGCTTCGGTATGAAGTGAATTCTTCATCCATGCGAGATTCGAGTTCAACCTCAACATCGGATTTGAGGGTGCGTGAGATGTCATCAATAGCCTTTGAGAAGGTGATGTCGTACTTTTCTCGGAGTCGGGACTTTCGCTCAGCTAGACGTTCTGAATGCCTTGCCTGAAGTTGCTGTTCGATCTCAACCCGCAATTCGTCCCTTCTTCGAGCGATCGCAAGTTCAACATCTTCGCGCATGCGTTCCTCGAGGTCGTCCGTTTCTTGACGCAATCGACCTTCTAATTCAGATTGGAGTTGCTCTGCGATGTCTTCCTCAAGCCGCAGGCTGCGACGCTCATATTCGGATTTAAGACGTGCTTCCCGTTGCTTAAGCCGGGTTCGGAGTTGTTGTTCGAGGCGGGTTCGAATCCCACGACGGAGTTGCTCTTCACGCTCTGCGAGTCGAGCGTTATGCCCTTCTTCGAGCCGAGAAATCTCACTGGATTCCATCTCAGTGAATCGCTTTTCCATTTCATCATGGATGTCTGCTTCAATTTCTCGAATGCGGTGCTGAAGCTGCTGGTTGAAGTCAAGCGATAGGCGCTCCTTTTGGATGTCCAAGCGTTGTCGGTGTTCTTCATGGAGTTGGGATTCAATCTGAGCCTTAAGTTGAGTTCGGTGCTCTTCAACGCGCCGGTCTTGCTCCACTTCAAACTGGTCGTGCATTGCAGAGAGTTGGCGGTTTAATCGAAGGTCGAGTTCCCCACGCATGCGAGATTCTTCTCTGGCCAATGCATCTTTTTCAAGCATGCTGAGGTCTTGTTCCATCGATTCTCGCATTTCTTTTTCCAGTTGGTCAAGTGTGAGTTCATGCTGAACCGCAAGATCTGATGCAAGGGCTTCTTGCATGGCTGAAACACGCTCAGCAATGGCTTGTTGACGGATGCGGCGTTCTCGACGCAAATCCGCTCGAAGGCGCTCCTCTTGACGGAAACGAGCTGAAGTCATGGTGGCTTGGTCGAGTGAAGTGGAAGAGGTGGAGGTGAATTGGGAACGGAGTGCTGAAAGTGCTACTTTGTCTGCATTTTCACGCTTCTTGCGTGCTGCATCGAGTGCCTCACTACTCTTGCTTGCGCTCGGTAACATCGTATCCCATCCAATGCTTCATGCACTTCTCATCATAGATAAGAAGCGCGACGGGTGACAGGCGCAGGAAGGCGGTTTAACGGGGATAAATCCTCAACCAAACTCGAGACAACGAGTGCGAATTAATCCATTGCCACGCAGTCGCGTTCAAAAGACTTCATCGATGGAACTTGTTTTGAGCCCACCTGGATTGGTTTTCGGGCATCGTTTGCATGGGCCTTTTTTGGCTTTCTTTTTGTAACGATGACAACACTTGGATTTTGATCCCCCGCCACCTGCGGAACAAGCTATTTCTGAGCCTCCACTCGAGGTGTTTTTGGCATGCTCCATAATCGAAAGATTTGGATTGATCAAATTGGCTTGATGCCATCCGCAGAAGGGGCACGCAACCCATCCTTTTTCCATCGAAATACCACATATGCCGCAACATCCGTTTGGGAGCATACCATCGGGAGATTTAGGGCACCCTAAAACCTTTTGGCTAAAACACTCATCTGGCCATACAATACGACAAAGTGTCCAAGCACAGAAGTTGCAGTCAACGATCGATAATCGACCAATTTTTCCGAATTAAGCCATCCAAGGCTGCCCCAGTCAGAGCGCCCCAGACGATTGGATGCTCGATTTGAGCCACAATCAAAATTAGCATTGCTACGGCCGCAAGGATCCAGTGGTGAATCCATAGGCCTTTGAACCTCAAATGGAAATCTGTTTGCTCGGTCACGAGTCGAACGAAAGCGAAACTAGCAACGAGAGAAAGCGAGAAGAAACCGAAGTCCATGCTTCGGTGGTGCGATGGTGGTATTTTGAATGATTGTAGAGCAGATTGTACAGGTGCCTTCGTGGTGTGTGAAGGCATTAGAATTTGACGTTAAACTGAGTGCTGCATGCTGGACAATCGATACGGCGGGCACCAGGTTTGCGTTTCATACGCAGTTGGCGTTTACAACCGGGACAGGTGATTTCCACCTTAGGTATGTGAGGCGTGAGGGTGAAGTGATGCATGCACGAAGCGCATTTGAGATGCGCTGGACGCTTGTCAACGCCAGCAATGAGTACTTTTCCGCATTCGGGGCAGCCAACTTTTTCTTCCTCCCAATTCTTTCTGGTGACCGGGTGATCAATTCGGACTTTAGCTGAGCACAATTGGCATTGCAATTCTCCAAGACCACTTGGCAAAAGTCCCTCGCATTTGGGGCAAGTGAGCGCCGGGGGCGAAACACGTGATTCAACGGTTGACTCTTCGCTCATAGACTCGCCTCTTGGTTCTTGTTTTTGGTTTCTTGCACTGCCGAAAGTTAACGCTTCTTGGCAATCAATACGATGCTCTCTGGTAGAAAGTTCCACGGGAGGTCAAGGGGAATACCGTGTTGCTGAGCCAACACTTCAAGCATCTTCTTGGCCCCAACTTGGTCCCTAGAGCCACCCAAATTGATGACGCATAAATCGCCACCTTGATCGACTGCTGCTTGCAAATCTTGAGGAATAATTCCATCTGAGGTCGCAGAGCTGACAGGGACTGCAGCATGAGATGCTGGCAGGGCGTGGAGCAGCTCCGGCAGTTCTAC
>CESU01225941.1_pt1 | contig 13923 bp, 23 predicted proteins | sample 531141 | NCBI WGS metagenome assembly CESU01 (sample SAMEA2621401, study PRJEB7988) | marine metagenome | isolation source: saline water (ENVO:00002010), including
CAAAGACGCAGGCTCCCACCTAAAACTAAGATGAGAGCCTGATCCGCGGTCCTGCCACTACTATGTCAAAATGGCCTACCGCGTGAGAGTGTTAAGTGACCGCTCCCTGCACTAGGACGAGTAAAAACCCCTAAACCCGCCCTATTCGATTAGATTGATTTCTTTTGGTGGTTCACCCAGTTCGAGCCGGACGATTATTCTGTTGCTTTCCTTGTCATGCTCGAACGTCATAACGTTTCCGGCGTTGGCGCGTTTTGTCAGCCCCCAAACGGACAGCAGTTTATCGCCCCGCGGTCTGCGGTACAATCGTATGCTTGTCGGTGTATATGCGTGACCATCGTCATAGTACGCTACAAGGGTGTTTTTGCCCCCATTTTCTATGAAGTCGTATCCCAGTGTTGGGTAGCAATTTCTAACGAACGCTACGACGCTTTTATTGGCGTCTATGATGCTTTTGTTGAGCATCCGTTGTGTGATGTTTATTCGGGCTTTCATAATGGTTCTCCATAATGGCTCTTAGTTTTTTAGTCTCTGATTTTTTTCTTCGTAGAGTTTATTGAAGGCACTGACGGCGGCGTCTTGTTGGTTTTCGGTATATATTTCAGTTCGTATATCGGGGTTGTCTGATACGTCTGAAAAGATGTGAAATGCTTCAAGCAGCATTTCTATTTCGAGGTCTGTTAGTTTCATGTCTGTTTTCCCACGGCTATAGCGGCTTTAATGCTGTTCAGTGTTTCTGTTGCTTTTTGGATGGCCCGTGATCCGCGATCTTCGAACCAGCAATTGTCGAGGTGACGCTCCGCTTGGAGCAGAGCGTCTTCGATGTGTTTAGGTTTAGGTTTCATTATTGCTGCAATACTCAAGGTCAAACCATTTGCCTCTATCATCTAATTCAGTGAAGGAGTGTCCTTCGGAAAAGTTATAGAAGGTGCGAGTATATTTTTGTTTATCTGTTGCCCAGAAGTTGTAGTTTTTATCAACGCCTAGTTTTGCTAACATTTTGTTTGCGAGTTCGCAGTATTCTTTCGCGTCTTCCAAGTTGTCTGCTTTGTCGAGTTCTATCCATACTCTTTTCTCTGACATTTCGTTCTCCATATATAAGGCGGGCTTTAATCCGGCCTATTGTCAAAAAGCGTTGTAAGTTATCCTTACGAAGTAAGAATACCACAAGTATAGAAGAAAGTCAAGTGCGGCAAGTTGTCGCACCCCAGACCCGTTGTCCGTGAACCCATTCGCTTATCACCAGACCCAAGCGCCTTAATCGTCTAAGGTAGTAGAGCGCGGCATCTAGTTTCATTTTGGCCCGCTCTGCCACTTCGAGGTCCGTGAGCCACGATCCTTTAGCTATGACTTCGATTATGGTTTTAAATCCAGTATCCGTCATTACGAAGGCTCCTGACGTATCTGTCGAGTTCTTCTGCGGCGCACCAGTAGTTTTGATTGGCGTTAGGCAGGGGTTCTTTTACGAACCGTGCATCTTGGCATCTATCGACTTCTTGTCGAAGGAATTTCAGTTCTGATTCTTGGAAGGGATTAAGTTCTTTTTGGATGCGTTGAATGTCTTCTTCTTGCATAGTTCTATTTCTTCCCGTTGTTTATTGATAATATCAAACTGCCGTTCCAGTTCGAGGAATTGGCGGTCAATTTCGGAGAATAGTTTAACTGCGTCTGGCATTGCTAATATCTCCCAGCACTTTATCCATAAACTTATTGGCGTCTCGGTTAGCCACTCTGACGATACGTGCGTGACCGTCATCCAAATTTATGCAGCGCACTATTTTGGGCAGCATATCGTCCCAATCTCCCTGCATACCGTATGACCAGACCATGTACGCGATCAGGGTAGACATTTCATCGGGGTTAAGCTGCGTTGGGCAAGCCTGTATGATGCCTTCTGCCACTTCTGATAGGTGGTTACTCATAAAAACTCCTCCAGTCCCTTAAACATGATTTGATAGCGTCTAGCGCGGCCCACGACCCGTTCTATTGGATCGTCTGTTTCCGCCAATACTTCTTCCAGAGTATAACCTTTTTGGGACAATTCCAGAAGTTTTTGCGCGGCGAGTGAGCGGTTAATTTCCGAGAGCCGCGGTCCGCCGCCCTTGACCTTATTTTTGACGATACCGTAGTTAGGTTTCTGGCCCTCGTAGGGTTCCAGCATCTTGGCGTTCTCTATTTTCGCTAGGGTCTTCCACTGTTCCAGTGCGGTCATAGTTCCCTCCCAGAAACCGTTTAAGCATTTGCATCATAGCCATTGGGGATTTGGCTTTCACCAATTCCTTCAATCGCCTGTTTTCCTCGCAGACGCGTTCGTACTCGTCGCGGTGGATCATATCGAACTCCCACTTTGTCATCAGTGCCTAGTTTTCTGGGCTTCTTTTTGCCCTTCTTCGGACAGGGTATTCCAATCTTTAATAAGGTACGGAAGATCGTTTGCCACGCAATATCCGGTCACGGTGTATAGTGCCAACTCGTTCATTTCTGGTTGAATAACGACTAGGAGGTTTTTGCCGTCGTTATCTCTGTCAAGTAGGCGCATAACAAAGTCACTTTTTTCTTCGTCTTCCCAAGCCATACAACCATCATCTGTGGTTGCGGCGCACGGTCCGACGATGGCGGACAGGTAGCTGATGTGCCAAGCTTTATCGCTCATTCGATTCTCCAAACTCTGAAGCCGCCATTATGATGTAGGATGCTTCTTACGGTTACTTTGATCCCGAGGCTTTCTGCTTTTGAATAGATGCCCGCTGGCGCGGTTACATCTGCAACGTGGAAGCTGTCTCCGACTTCCAAGTCCTCTAGAATGGCAAACTTCCCTTTCCGCTGTGACGCGGGAAGGGGGATGTTTTTTTCTATCTTATAATTCATGCGTCAGCAGCCATTCTAATCACGCGGCGAACGTTTGAAGCAAGGTCATCCATAAATCCGCTAGATATTTGAATTTTGCTTTGCTCTTTCATGCGACGTTCCAACAGATAGACGCCTCGGCAAAACTTATCGTTTGCCACGGTTTTACCGCCAGTATTCAGCTTACCGTTTGGAAACACGATCTGTTCGCGGTAATTACGATACATAGAAGGCCAAAGGTATTCTTTGTCGTTCTGCAACATTTCAAGCACCGAGATAGCTTCGTAATCAGGCAATACCCGCCTGTGAACACAGTACGCCATTGCGGCTTTAAACTGAACCGAATTAAAGCACCGATTGTTTTTTACCCAGCGGGTGTTTTGATCGAAGTGGTGCAGAATATCTCCCATGTAAGTCTCCGCGATCCGCGATACGGTGGCCTCATCCTTTAGCCGTCCTTCTAATCCCGCGCAGCGCATGAGGTATAGTATGGGTTGTACTATGTTGCTTTGGTTTAATCCTGTAATGTCTGCGATTGATCGGGCTTTACCGAGGTCCAGAGACGCGTACAATCTTTGGCACTCTTCACGCGTTTCTATACGGCACTGCACAACTACACCTTGGTCAGCGAGAATTACAGCCATACATCTATTTTGACCATTGTATAAGATACCATCGGTATCAACCAGAATAGGTGTTTCCATTGCGTCTACAACCCAGCGGCCTTGTGTGATCTTCGCTGCTAGGTCCTTAACGTGTTGATCTTTAATGCCTCTGTGGATTTTACGGTTTTTATGCCAGTTATTACTAAGCAACTCTGTCGCGGCTGCTTTATCAAGAAAACGTGACTCAAGCATGTTTGTTCTCCTTTGTTTGAGTAAAGCTAAGATAAACCCGCTATACGAGATAGTCAAGTACAAATAATAAATACTTGAATAGACCCTTAGTCTTAGGTTTTTAAAACGGATTAAAGTGCTGATTTAAATCCGTCACGTTAACGTCGTTAGCGTGATTAATTGGACAAGAAAAAACCCTCACCGTGGGTGAACGGTAAGGGTTTAATGTTTATTGGAGAACAAACATCAGTATCTCGGAAGAGATGCGTATTACATACGCGATAATATGGGAGTGGTCAAGCTTCCTCGTAGTATTGCTTGAGCTTATTTCTAACCGATTTTAATTTGCTGTATTGGTCGAACATAAACCGTAGCTGTCCGCTAATGGTTCTGCCTTCGATTGCGGAAAGTATCTTCAGTTCTCGGTACACTTCTACCGGAACAAGCACCGATTTCCATTTTGTCGTATCCATGTTATGCGCCTTTGTGCGAGTTTCTGGGACTATATAAGATAAACGCTTGATACACAACAAAAAACCCCCGCCTTGCTGAACCAAAGCGGGGGAGTTGAAGAGCAGACTATACAGCTTCACCCCATGACGGACCCAACTCAACGTCACAAAGGCTTGGCACCTCTAATGGTACAGCATTTTGCATGATTAGTGCAACCTTTTCGGCCTCTTCTCTGGACTTTACTGACATAGCCAATTCATCGTGTATTTGCAGCATAGGCAGATAGCCCTCGTTATACAGATCGACCATAGCTTTCTTTGTCATGTCCGCGGCAGACGCTTGGATCAGCCTGTTGAGTGCTTTGTATGTGTACGCTCTGACTAGCGGAGTGTGCTTACCGTGTTCTAACACCGCTTGCTCGAACGGTAGTGCCTTAAACATTCCAAACTGCTTTGGTTCCCACAACTCGAACCGACACTTGCGGCCCAGTAGGGACCGCACATGCCCAAGACTACCCTTCTGACTAAGGTGGTTCTGTACGCCCTTCATTAGTTCTTTCACAAACGGCACCCGATCATGGTACTGGTTGATTAGATTTCGGGCCTGTTCCTCTGGTAGATCAAGTTCAATCGCCAGCTTACCTACGCCCATGCCATACATAATACCAAGGTTCACCGTCTTCGCTTGTTTACGCGGGATGCCTGCCATATCTGCCACCATCGTATGGAAGTCGGTCCGCGGATCGTCATTGTAGCTTTGTACAAACTCTGGGACGCCCCCTAGCACTCTGTTCTGCATCTCACCGAAGGCGTGTGCGTAGTGAACCAAGATGCGCGGTTCTTGTTGAGAGTAGTCGATAGCGGCCCACTGTTCGCCTTCTTCTGGCAGGAACAGGGACCGGATCATTGGTCCTATCTCAGGGTCGCGGGCGGGGATTTGTTGTAGGTTAGGGTTATTCATGGAGAACCGCCCAGATACTGTACCGCCGTCATCTGATCTGATCTGGTTTATGTGGCTGTGGATACGTCCATCGGAGTTACAGAAGGTCAGGATGTTGTTGATGAACGTTCCTGACGTTTTGTTTAGGTTCCGCGCTGCTACTATCAGTTTAGGTAACTTATCGGGATGTTCTGACAGAAACTTCTTTGTGAAGGACGGTGAGCCCTTTTCTGTTTTAAAGTATTCTATGCCTAGTTTATCGAAGGCTTTGGCGATAGATGCCGCGGCCCAGATTTCTATGTCGCAACCGGAGATACGTTTTATTTCCTTGTGGACTTCTTTTTCGCGCTTTAGGATTGCGTTCCGCGTTATTTCGGCTTTGTCCATATCGACGCGGATACCGCGCCAAGTCATTTCTACGAGGCAGGGCAGTAGGTCCAGTTCGAGCTTTGTGACGGCTTCGATGTTTTCTTTGCCCACCTGTACGGACAGGTAATCCCACAGTTTAAGTGTGATCTCTGCATCGTTCTGTGCGTATGGCCCAACGAACATTGCGGGCATCTTCCACATTTCTGCTTTTGCATCAAACCCGAAGTCGGCAGCGGCGGCGTTCAGCAGCTTTTCTGACTTGGCTATACCCAGTAGTTCGTAGCAGAGGTTGTTGAGACTGAAACTTCTGCGGTTTTCATCAAGTAGGGACGCCACAACCATCGTGTCGATCACTCTGCCTTTTACATCAAAGCCCATGCGCTTGATCCAGCCGAGGTCATACTGAGCGTTGTGCATGACTTTATCTGCGGGGCAGTCGAATATCTTTTTGAGCCACTTGTTGACTTGCTTTTCATCTAGGTTGCCGCCGCCTTGGTGCCTGATAGGGATGTATCCGGCCCAATCTGGGGTTGCCACGGCGTAGCCCACCACTTCGCCGTCACCTCTAGCCCATCCGGGGCCCATCTTTTTAAGGTTCGGGTCTTTTGTTTCCACATCGATGGCGATTGTTTTGGCGTGTGTTAGGTCTGGCAGTTCGTGCGGTGGCACCCATTCGGATGTTACGGACGGTGTACTAACTGTAAGTGTCATTTTTTAGTCTCTGTCCTCTGTAAAACTATCTGTTCTTACCCATGTTGCAACCAAGCTTAGACCCCCAACATCTTTACTTATAACTATGGAGTTGTCCTGATACTTTCGAGTATTTTTAAACTTCACCCAAGGACAATCGCCATCAAACTGTAGTTCTTTAGGTATTACCTTATCCAATAAATTACTCATTTTTTTCTCCTGAAAAAGACCCACCGATTGCGCTGTATCCGCACTTGTCGATCCATGAGTCTTCATGGTCTAGGGTGTTTAGTAGTCTTGCTGTTTTAACCCAATCCATCATCAGCGCAACGTGCTGCGCGGTTAGGTATCCATGCGAGGTTAGCGCCCCGTTCAGAATCACGTTCCACCCTGTGGCGATACGGTCAAAATTTTCGAGCGCGTCACCGTAGTCTTTTGCACGGTTGCCTGACACTAACTCTGCACTTTTTTTTAATATTTCTTCTTTTTTCATGTATGAATCTTTCTATTAGTCATCAAGAAGGTCTATGCCTTTGTTGGTTGTGTGCGGATTGTCGTTTTTCTTAAACTTTTTAAGAAAACGGTTATATTCTCCGTGCCGAGAGCCTGTAGTGAAATAACCCGCAACCAAAGCTGCGCCTTTCATCTTTCTAATGGCTTTGGCTTCTACTTGACGCACTCTTTCCCGCGTAACGCCAAAGACTCTGGCAGTCTCGTCTAAAGTATGGCCCAGCGCCCAACGCATTGCCATGCATTGACGTTCTCTCGGGGTCAGTTTTTCAGATAACTTTGAGATAGCACTGATCTGAGACAAAGACTTTTCGGAAGATCCGTCTTGAATTAGTTGCTTAACGCTGTCTAAATCAACTTCCATTTCAGCGGTTGATTTAATTAGCTTCAACTCACGAAGGTGGTCAGGCCATAAATACTCGGGCTCCTTTCCCACCATTGCCGCAACGTCCAAGGCTAAATCGGTCCAACCGTTTTGGTTAAACGGCTTTACCTTCATGGTAACCAAACTGTTTACTCTGGTTTGTTGAAGGTGACATTTACGGGCTAAATCAGCCACTGAAGCGTAACGAGCCCTAATTGCTTTTAACAACCTGCCGTTTCTAACCGATATTTTAATGTTAAAATCTTCGCTCATTCGTAAACCTTTCCATCGGGGGAAACTCCCCCATTTTCTGTATTGGGCAGATAAACTATCACAAGGGATTGACATTCGGGGCATGACAGGTTGGTTTCCATGACGTATTCTTCGTTGTCCTCAACGTCGTGATCCCCGCCCCAGATTAATTCTGTCCCACAGTGCCAACAGTTCATCGGAACAAGTTGCTTTCCCATTCATTAACTTCGTGGATATGCGTATGTTTACAGGTAGGCTTTATTTTACCTATCTTTGTGATCCAACCATATTGGTTTAAAACACGAACCATAGAACACCATACGTTATGGTGATGCGGGTCAGGCATACCTTGTTCTCTGCAAAAAGCGCACAAGTGACCCCCCTCTAAATACCTGTTCTTCTTTAAGAACTTAACAGCATTCTCAAAGTATTGCTTTTTCCAATCATCATCTGCAGCCTCAAAGGCTCGTTCTATTTCTGTTTGGATAAACTGTTCTCGGCTCATATGTCATAACTCCTGTTTAAGTCTTCGCCTTCGATAATAAACAAACGCTCTCGGGTCCGCGTGACGGCAACGTAGAACACGCGGTGCATGTCATCGGGTCTTTCGGTCATATCCCGTTGAGCCGCTGCGCTAATGTCCGAGAACACTACAACGTTGTCGGCCTCTCCGCCTTTGGTGCCGTGAATCGTGGACACTATGATACGGGGCGTCCCGTTAAAGCGTTCTCCACGCCGAAGCAGCGCGATTATGTACGCCCTATCTTTTTCGGGCAGACGGTCCATAGCTTCATGCCAAAGCATTTTTTCTGTTGCGAGTAGCCCGTGGTTAACATTTAGGTCTTGCATGTTAACCGTCTCGGCGTCTTCCAAGCCTTTGATACGCTTAAAGCCCTTTTTTATTCTTTGGTTGGCACCTGACGCGGACATATACTCATAGATGTTTCGCGCTGTTTGTCCTGTAACGCTTTCGCCTTTGCGCAGTTGCTCCCACCCGTTTACCGCGTCACTGATCTTAGCGGAGATGGACCGCGATCCGCGATATTCGAACAGGTATCCGAAGGACTTCAGGTATTGCGCCACGGGCTCTAGCATATATCCGGCTTGCGCCATTATGAGCCAAGAGCCTTCTGACAGGTCTATGTCCATAATATCTCTGTAGTACCCTACTTCGCCCATTTCTTGTCTGGGTTCGTAATTCTTTACGACGCGTCGTTGAATGCGTTTGACTATGCCTTCTGCCACTTTGTGTACGCTGTATGGAATGCGGTAGGATTGGCTTAGTGTATCTGATCCGCCGTCGAGGTTTATGAAGGCGTCCACGTCGGCTCCGGCCCAGCGGTAGATAGCTTGGTCATCGTCGCCCGCGACATACATACGTTTGGATCGTTCATCTAACAGGTGAGCAATATCCCACTGCATTGGAGAGAGGTCTTGCGCCTCATCCACAAAGCACATGTCAAAGTGTGGGCAGAAGTTAGAGCCTTCGTTTACGAAGTTCTCCAGCATGTCTGTAAAGTCAAATTTGTGCCTGACCTGTTTGTATCGCTCAACGCAGCCATTGACGTAATTTATCTCGTTCCATGTAAGATGTGTGTTGCTCATGTCGTATTGTTTACGCAGAGGCACTTTTCTAAGCCGCGCCAGATTTATCAAACCCAGAATTGGATCAGACGCTTTCATCATGTCTGGCAGATCGTCATCAAAATTAACGCTTTTGGTGGTTACGAGATGTACGCCCATACTTTCCGACAGTTCGCGGTAGTCAGACGGCTGCATTACTTGTTCGGGGCTTATGTCTGACAGTGACAACGCTAGGCTGTGAATAGTACGAAAGAAGTACAGGTCCTTTTTGGGGTCCAACTTAAACCGTGCAGCGGCGCGTTCTTTAGCTTCTTCAGCGGCTTTTCTGGTGAAGGCTAAGAAAGCAATTTTGGTTGGCTCTACTCCGCTTTGCAGAGCGTCATCAATCTTATTCAGTAGTGTTGTTGTCTTCCCCGTCCCCGGAGGTCCGAATATCCGATACATTGTTTGTCTCCCGAGTATATATCTGATGGACGCGTTGCTTGGTTATTCCAAACCACTTAGCAACGGCTGTCTTGGTTACGCGCTGTTCGTCAATTAAACGAACGATCTCTTTGTTACGCATCTCTTTAAGCACGTTGTCGGTCAAAACGGGCTCTCCTTTACTTGAAACTGTGGTGTACTTAATTCTATATCACCGTTTTCAAATGCTGGCACCTTCCATAGACGTACCACGCGACCTTTTATTTTGAGTAAGCAGCTTTCTCCGGTCACCTCGCGCAGACGCTGGGCGATCTTGTGGGACTTGTATTCAAAGAACTTGTTCTTCTTTAAAAACCCTTCGAAGTCTTTTAGTCTGAAGTAAGTATACTGCCCTTCCTCGTCGGTCCACGGACGGCGGAGCAGTATCTCTTCTCTGTCTTTGGCCTGTTGCATGTGGCTACAGAACTCTTCTAGGAAGTCGTAGAACTGACCACCCACGGAGGCGTCAACGGACACTTCTATTATGGCGCTTTGGTTCTCAGACATTTCACGCATCATGGTACTGATCCGCGCTTCCCACTGTGATCTAGCAACGCTGCGCGGCATGAAGTTAATTTGCTCCATACAGGCTTTTTGAAACATGCTCTGGTTCATTAGGCCGTCAGTATCTAATTCAACGGGTTCACTGTTCACGTCCATAAACCACACGGGTGGCGTTGAGTTGTACTTGCGCAGGTTTCCGATAGCCGCGTTCTGAGCCCCTGCACCAATCCCAAACTTCATGGTCTGGCATAGTTCTTTGTTGCAGTGTGCGTTGATGGGCGCGTCAGAACATTTGTAGGAGTAGTCCTTTTTGCCCACTTGCTTTGCAACGACATTCACTTCTGGCAGCGGCAATGGCGGGTCTAAGAACTGGGTGTTGTACGTCATTATCTCTGTCTCCCAGCTATCTGGAAACGCTTTGCGCAGATAAATACCTATGTTGTACAGACCGTTGTTTCTTCCACCTTCGCTAATCAAAACCTTTGTGAGATGCTGTAGGCACGGCGGTCCATCGGCAAGCGGTCCTTTAACCTGCGTGTCAGTCATCTGAAGTTTGACTATCTCCTCCGGCGTTTGCACATGCGCCTCGTACAAGCTGAAGAACTCTTCAAGCGTTGCTGACGTGCCGTCATCCAGAATACCGTATCTCAGGCCGTCCTCTGCGTCATAGTAAGGCAGGTTTAGAAAGTTACCTACATCTCCGCGATCCAAGTGCAGCTTTACTTGTTTGGGGAATATCTCACTGCCGCCATACCCAAGGGCCGCGGACAGGTGTGTCAGGACTTTTTGCATGTCCTTGGCTTCTATCCATTCTTTACAGAACAGGTAGCAGTGTGCGCCGCCAGACTTTGATCGACAGACAACTAAGGGCAATTTTAACGCCCGTATTTTTTCTATGAGAACTTTGTGATCTAGCGGGTATTGGTCAACGTCAATGCAGCCCCACTTGCAGCAATTATCCTCGTTAATTGGGATGATGCCTATAGAGGTGCCTTTGCCGGACAGGTGGCCCTTCCAGAGTTTTGGGGTTCGCGGTTCCTTGAGAATACTAGCCTTGCCAGTGTTCTTACCGTTGGATTGAGTTTTCTCGACTTTATAAGTGCCGTAAGCCTGTTTCAAACCATCGAAGATGGCGGAAAACTTATCTGCTGACATGGGGTCTTCCTTTGGGAAAGCGGGCCGCAGCATCAGCTACGGCCCTTGTGAAACTTAGAACGGCACTTCGTCTGGATTGAAGTCAGGCTTTGATGCCTCGTCACTTTGGTGTTTCACAACCACGTCCCCTGAAGCGATGCTTGCACGGAACTCACGGGCTCTGTTGTAGATGCCCTTGTCTTCTACGGGGCCAATGCGGGACATATCCCAATTATGCCACTTGCCCTTGCTGTTTTCTTCACTGACGGACTTTAGCAAATACACAGAGCTAAAACGCGGCGGTGTGAAGGGGCCGTTCTTGCCGTTCATGGTGATTGAACTCATCATAGAGTTCCACTTACGGCTTTTCTTTAGGCCCGTGCTTTTCATTGCAATAAGGGCGGTTTCCGCAGACCCGTCTTCGTTAAGGATGATTACGAAGTGCTGATGCGTTTCTTCCAAGTAAGACCCGTCACCACCGATAACCATGTCTTTGTTGGTTTCACGGTCACGCTCGAACGGGGGCAGTTTGTCTGTCGGTTCAAACACCGCGATAGGAGCGCCTGAACCCGCGCCTCTGGGGGCCCACTGGATGAACCTGCGCTGATAGACGCAGGGTATGACCCTAACGCCGTCTGCGCCCTTGTGGACGGTCTGGGAGACGGTGTTGTAGATATCACCCTTCTTGCCATCAAAGTCAGGATCATCTAACAGGCTGTCTAGCCCGCTAATCAGCTTGAGGAACGGCAGCGCCAGATCGTCTTGGCCCATATCCGACACGCCAACTCCGGCGTCCGCTTCAAACATACTTTGGTCAAACTCGACCATTTCTGTTGCTTCTGTCTTCTTAACTGCACCCATTATTTTGCTCCCTTAATAACGGCTCTTTGCCCAACGTAGGCTCCGAATAGTGTGTGGGGGAAATCCTCTCCCGTTTCGATACGCTCTTTAACAAACGCTTTAAGTGTACTCGCATGAATACTTTCGTTCTGGTCTGCCTGATAACCTTGCTGAGACGCGAACGCGTGGAACGCACTGGCTTGGTCATCCTCACCTCTGCCAAACTGGCAGGAGATAACGTTCTTGATGATGTCATCAAACCCGTTTTCGCGCAGCCAATCGTAGGCGGCGGGACGGTCTTTGACTAGGATACTGGCACCGTATGTCGGCTTAACTTCTACGGTACTGCCGTCATCCAGAGAGAACCTAGACAGCCCTAGATCAGCCATAGTCGAAGGTAGGTCCTCGTCTGTCAGCTTTAGTAGTGCCTGCTTTTCGTCTTTCAGTTCCCGATCAAGCCGTTCAACTTTATCTTGTTGCTGCTTGATCTTTCTCGCTAGACCAGCCACAGTGTCCAAACCTGCGTTGTCTAGCGTTTCTACAGAAGAGAGAGTTTTCTCAAAGTCCTCTTCCATCATATTCATAATATCGTTCATCTATTACTCCTGTTTAAAAGACCCTTTTTACGGCCTTGACAAACACCTATATACATATAAGATATTAGGCAGTCAACCCCGTAGGAGAACAAATGTTGGAACAGCTAGATTACGATTTTAAGACGCAGCCCTTCGATCATCAGCGTGACGCACTAGAGGAGTCTTGGTACAAAACGTACCACGCGTACTTTATGGAAATGGGAACGGGTAAATCCAAAGTCGCCATAGATAATATAGGTGTACTATATATAGAAGGTGACCTAAACGCGGCACTAATTGTAGCGCCCAAGGGTGTCTACGACAACTGGGTGCAGGGCGAAATACCCGCGCACTTGCCAGACAATATAAAGCGAAAAGTCATGCGGTGGACGCCCACCACATCCAAACGCTATCGCGTCGTTCTGGATACGTTTATTGACGACCCGTTTGACGGACTAAAACTTTTTGTAATGAACGTCGAAGCGTTCTCATCGCCCCGAGGTACGCGGGCAGCGGGACGTTTTCTGGTAGCCAATCCCGAGAACATGGCTGTTGTTGATGAAAGCACCACTATAAAGAACCGCAACGCGCAGCGCACCAAGAACCTGATGGCGTTAAACCCGCACATTAAGTACAGGCGTATCCTGACAGGCTCCCCGATTACAAAGTCACCTCTGGACCTATACAGTCAGTGCAGGTTCCTTGATCCGAGTTCTTTGGGCTTTGTCAGCTTCTACGCGTTCCAAAGCCGATACGCGATTACGCAGAAGCGTGTAATGGGTTCGCGCAGCTTTCAGGAGATAACAGGATACCGTAGGTTAGACGAACTGAACGAGCGTCTGTTGGGGTTCAGCACCCGCACGTTAAAGCAGGATTGCTTGGATTTACCTGATAAAGTGTATATAAAGCGCCGCGTTCCGTTGACCACGGAGCAGAGCAGGGTGTACGATCAGATGAAGTCATTGGCTTTGGCGCATCTTAACGATGACAACATTGCCACGACAACCAGTGTTCTGACACAGATCATGCGGCTCCAACAGATATGCTGCGGATCGTTTCAACCTGACGTGGGGGATTTACAGGAACTAAAGAACAACCGTCTGCCAGAATTAATGGACATAACAGACGAGCTTTCGGGGAAGGCTATCATTTGGGCGACGTATACTAACGACCTCCAACGGATAGCACAGGCCCTGCGCGACCGTTTCGGGCCCGATTCGGTCGCAACTTATTACGGAGCAACGCCGCAAGACCGCAGACAGGAGATTGTTGAGGAGTTCCAAGACCCTGACAGCCCGCTGCGGTTCTTTGTGGGCCAGCCCAAGACAGGTGGCTACGGCATTACTCTAACGGCAGCTAACACTGTGATCTACTACAGTAACAGCTACGATCTGGAGATACGCTTACAGAGTGAGGACAGGGCGCACCGCATTGGTCAAACTAAGTCGGTAACGTACATCGACCTCGTTTCCCCCGATACCATAGACGAGAAAGTTCTGGACGCTTTGCGGTCCAAGGTGAACCTAGCTGGCAAGGTACTGGGGGAAGAAGTCAAAGGATGGTT